>Ga0207422_1000264_pt1 | contig 191897 bp, 166 predicted proteins | sample MarCyaLeptolynsp_FD_187757 | JGI IMG/M metagenome (GOLD analysis project Ga0207422, IMG submission 187757) | Marine cyanobacterial communities from Panama - species 1 Leptolyngbya sp. (SPAdes) | ecosystem: Environmental > Aquatic > Marine > Unclassified | place: Panama: Panama City | collected...
GAGAATACGGCGTTGCCATCCATAGCTCCCATCCGGCCCCGCTCAGCGGGCCTGATGGCAACGTAATAACAACCCGCGCAGAGCGCAACCCTAACAGGCGCCTAACGCGCTACGTGTGGTTTGCGCGCGCTCTAATGCGTTAATCGTTCGATAGTTGCGGTTTCTCTGTGACGCGTATTGACCTATGAATGTCAATAAATCCTCTAATGCCAAAACAAAAAGCTGAATATATATCTGGCACTCCGCGCCGACGCTCACCAAAACAACGAAACTATTACGTCAACCGAGCACTCAACCACTGAGCCGTTTCCTCAACCAATCGATCGCTTAGCTCTACATCGCGAATGCCATGATCGCTGGTGTCTAGCACGACCAACTCAAACTCGGCGGCCGATTTCGTGAGCGTCGCTTCGTAAGCACGAGCATGATCGAACGGAACTTCCGTATCGCAGTTGCCGTGAAAGACTAGCGTCGGGCATTCGGCAAGGGCGAGTTGCGTCGCGGCGTCCTGATTCTCCTCCACGACCTGCTCGAAAAAAGCCTGCCCCAGCCGCAGCCCACGATGCGGCAGCCAGCCTTGTATCCGCAACAGCGTCCACGCATCGTCGTTCATATACATGTCGATCAACCGACGCGGATGGGCGACCGGCGCCCAGAGTGTTGCCACCTTAAATATGCGTGTCGCCCCCGCGATCCCGCTCGCCGTCACCGCTCCAAAGCTGCTCGCACACAAGCCGAGCCGCTGACCGTCACACCAGGCTTGCCGTTGCACCCACGCCAACACAGCCTGTAAATCTTCGCGCATCGTTTGTGGCGTTAACTGGTCAAACGTGCCGCTGCTTTCGCCACAACCTGTGAAGTCAAACGTCACGCATCCGACGCCGAGCTCGACGAGGCGACGTCCCAATTGCGGGTAGCGATAGCAAGAGCCGATGCGCGTGCCGGTCAGGCCATGACAACATATGACGATTGGCACGGGTGAGTCTGCTGAACCGTGCGGCAGGTATTGCGTAGAAGCGATATGACCGTCGGCCGTTTCGATGGCGTGCCAGTTAAGTGAGATGTTCATACTCGGCATCTTACGGTATGTCGTACATATGCGACGACATTGTGAATTCAGTTTCGGCAACGGCCCAACTCAGATATACTTCGCAGTCAACTTACGAGGAACCCACCGCATATGCCCACGCTAGGTGTAAACATCGATCACGTCGCCACCGTGCGACAAGCACGACGAACCGACGAGCCCGACCCGGTATGGGCGGCCGTCGAAGCGCAGCTCGGTGGGGCGTCGTGCATCACGTTTCATCTGCGCGAAGATCGACGCCATATCATCGATCGCGATGTGCCGCTGCTAAAGGGCGTCGTCAACGTGAAGCTCAACATGGAAATGGCCATCGCGCCCGATGTTGTCGCCATCGCAGTAGAAACCCGTCCCGATCAGTGCTGTCTCGTGCCCGAAAAGCGCGAAGAGGTGACCACGGAGGGCGGTCTCGATGTCGTGAAGATGCGCGACAAACTAAAGGACGTCGTCAGCAAGCTGCGCGATGTCGGCAGCGTTTGCAGCGCATTTGTCGAGCCCGACCCGGCGCAGATCGAAGCGGCAGCGGCCCTCGGGTTTGAGGTCGTCGAACTTTGGACCGGCGGCTACGCCCACGCGGCGAATCCCGAAGCGCGGGTGATCGAGTTGGAAAAACTCGATCGCGGCATTGCCTTTGCCGAAGGATGCGGGTTACGCGTCCACGGCGGTCACGGATTGACCTATCGAAATATCGGCCCGGTCGCAGGATTGTCGGGCTTTGAGGAATTTAACATCGGCCACAGCATCATGGCGCGCGCCATGTTTGTCGGTGTACGCACGGCGACTGCCGAGATGGTCGCCTTGCTCGATCAACACGGGTCAAAGGAGTAGTCCCATGTTTGATGGTTGCTATGTCGCGTTGGTGACGCCGTTTCGAGATGGGGACGTCGATCACGATGCCCTGACCGACTTGGTGAATTATGTCATTTCCGGTGGCGTCAGCGGGCTGGTCCCGTGCGGCACGACCGGCGAATCTCCGGCACTAGCCGATGCCGAGCAGATTGATGTGATCAAAACCGTCGTGAAAGCAGCCAACAAACGCGTGCCGGTACTGGCCGGTACCGGCAGCAACTGCACCGCCAAGACCGTGAGCGCGTCGAAGGCCGCCGTCGACGCCGGTGCCGATGCCGTGATGGTGGTCGCGCCGTATTACAACAAGCCCAACCAAGCGGGGCTCTTCGCGCATTACGCCGCCGTGGCCGAAGCCGTCGCCTGCCCGATCGTGATCTATAACATTCCGGGTCGCAGTGCCGTCGAAGTGTCGGTGGATACGATCGCCCGCCTGTACGATACCTACGCAAACATTGCGGCCATCAAGCACGCTACAGGCTCGCTCAACGGGGCCAGCGAGTTGGCCGCCGCCTGCGATATCAAAATCCTCAGCGGCGACGACCCGCTGACGCTGCCGCTCATGAGCGTCGGCGCGCGGGGCGTGATCAGCGTCATCGGCAATCTTCTGCCGCACGAAATGTCGTCGTTGGTTCGCTCGGCGTTGGAAGGTGATTTCGCCGCGGCACGACAGTGGCACGCCCGTCTGTTTCCGACGATGCAGGCGATCATGGGGCTCGATACCAATCCGATTCCGATCAAGACGGCGCTGGCCATCAACGGTATGATGACCGATGAATTTCGGCTGCCCATCACGCAGATGGCACCCAAGCAGCGCGAACAATTGGAAACCTTGCTCACGACAGTCGCGTCGCAAGACGTGCGCCGCAGCGCATAGCCCGAATGCCGACGATGTCCGCTTCCGATGTAACTTCGACAGATGCCGCCCCCGCGGGCGACAAGGGCGATGCCCTCACGCCGGGGCATCATGTGGTGCGTCGGCTGCGGTTCTTTTGCGCGATGGCGGTCGCCGGCGTAATCTTCTGGCACTTTGGCTGGTGGGTGGCGCGACCGCTCGATGCGCAGTCGGCGGTTTCTTTGCTTACGTTGGAAAACGGTGTGATCGCCATGGCCGAGTTGATCGGCCTCGCCGTCGTTGTGAGCGGTTTGGCCACGGCCATCTGCGGTGCGGGTGCGGCAGAGCGCGGGCCATTGGCCGTCGCCGTGGGCTTGGCAACGCTGGCGGCGCGCGGCGGCCGGATGGACATGCTGCTGCTCCAACGTATCTCGCATGTAAGCGTTAACAAATCATTAGAAGTCTACCCCGTCGCCAGTTTGGTCGCCGAGACGTTTCTGTGGTTGGCGCTGATCGGCGTTGGCCTCGTGGTCGGGCGGGCGGTGGAAGGTTGGTACGCGGCCGATCGATCGACGCCGGAAGACGGCCAGGAAGAAACCACGCCGGGCATTCGCGAATGTTGCGGTGCATTGGTCGTTGGCTGCGTCGTCGCGTGGTTCGCGCTAACGTTTGCCGCCGGGTCCGACGATCAATCCATTCGCGTAGGCCAGTTGTATTTCGCGTTGGTGATGGCGTTTCTATTTGCAGCGCTGATTGGGCAATGGTTCTTCGAAGTCAGCAATCGCACGTTGATGTTGGCTGTCGTCGGTATCGTCGCCTTCGCGGGATATTGGTACGGCGAGCCTTCAAACCTAAGCATGGCGACCGAACTCGGCACCTATCTGCCTGTCGATAAACCCGTCGCGCGACCGTTGCCGATTGAGTATGCCGCCTTGGGTGCGATCGGCGTATTTCTCGAAGCGGATTTCATCGGCGTTTTGTACGTGATCGTCGGTTACCAACCGCACAAGCCGGAAGAAGCCGAAAAAGAAGCGGAAGCGAAATCGACGAAGGCTTAGTGACGAGTGTTTCGTTTCGACTTTTCAATTCGCGATAGTCCTTTATCCCAACCTCGCCAATACCTGCGGTAACTCCTGCCTTAGCGCGCGCAGCGCATTGCCGCGATGGCTAATGCGATTCTTATGCGCGGGGTCCAACTCGGCCGTCGTTTTATCTAACTCGGGAACCAGAAAGTGCGGGTCGTAACCGAAGCCGCCGACGCCGCGCGGTTCGTCGATGATGCGTCCTTCGATCGCGCCGCTGGTTTGGGCTAACACGTCGTCACCGTTCGCGAGCGTGAGAATACAGCGGAAGCGGGCACTGCGTTGTTCGTCGGGTACGCCTTGCAATGCGGCGATCATCTTTGCGTTATTGGCGGCGTCGCGCTCGGCGCGGCTCGGTTTGCCCGGTAACTCGGCGTAGTAAGCCGAGTGCACGCCCGGCGCGCCGTTGAGCGCGTCGACTTCGAGCCCCGAGTCATCGGCCAGCGTGATCATGCTGCTGTGCTTCGAGTAATACGTTGCCTTCAACTGCGAATTGCCGGCAAAGGTGTCTTGGTCTTCGACGGGTTCGTCGATCGGCTGGTCGAGATCGGCCAGCGTATGCCAGCGAATGTGCTTTTCGGCGTCGGTCACTTCCGACAGCACGGCGGCGATTTCGCGCGCTTTTCCCGGGTTGTTGGTGGCAATCAGGATGTCGATGGTTCGGTCGCTCATGCTCGCAAAGGGTAGGGCGATTTTCATGCGCGGCAAGCACTCATACCGCGAGATTCCCCACCCTTCGCTGGCGCGAAGGATGGGGCACCCGGCGTCATACTCAACCCCCAAATAGAAAACGCCCGTCGATTTGCATCGACGGGCGTTCCCCCCCAGAGAGAAACTCCACCTTAGGAGTTTCGTATCCCATTTGTGGCAGCGACCCGAGCAAGGTCGCGAAGCATGTGTGTTTACTTGCGGCGGCGGCGTGCCAACAGCGTGGCACCACCCAGCATCAGCAAGCCGGCGGTGGCCGGTTCGGGAATCGCGACGAACGCGACGGCCGCACCTAACTCGAAGACGTAACCCGGCGTCAGAGGGGCTACTGTGTTACCGGAACCGTCGTTGACCATGGTGGCAACACCCGGATTCAGGATGTTGCTCCACCGCCACGAGGCCGAGGTGCCGCTGGCAAGCATGTCGAAGTTGTAAGCGCTAGTGTCGCCATCGAGATACAGCGAACCCGGCACCTGGATGTCGATAAAGCCGTTGCCGAATTGGTTGTAGCTATTGCTACCGGTCGTTTCGTAGAAGTGGCCGCTGATGTCGCGGGTGAACGACGTGTAGAAGTTCGGCGAATTCAGCACCAACGGCATCACGGCTGCACCGTTGTCGAACTCGAAGCTCGAGATTTCGACATCGATCGGGCCACCGTTCGGGTCGAACAGTGAGTCCGGGCCGGGTAGGTCGATCAGGTCGGTGGTCAGCGGCACGTCGATGTACCAGTGCGTCAGGCGGAAATCCTCCAGCGCACCGCCATCGGAAACGACCTTCAAGATGATCGGCGATCCGCCGGTCGTGGTGCCGATTTGCGTATGGCTTTCGCGCGTGCCGTCGACGAAGATCGGCGACAGGTCGCTCAGGTCGCCGCCGGGGCCGATCGTGACGGTATCTTTGGCGATTTGATTTCCGCCCTGCGTGACGGTGATTTCGAAGCTACCGGTCGGGTTGCCTACCTGAGCGTGTGCGGTGCTTGCGAATGCGGCCATGGCCAAGGCTGCGACCGCGGACCATCCTAATTTAGACAATTGTCGAAACATAGTCGTACTCTCCCCTGATCCTGTGGATAGACGAACGGCGCAACGCGACCGTTGTGCGGTAAATCGTTGCCGATTGCCAACGAGGCGATCGGTTGCAAATATGAGGGAGCAGCTGCCGTGCCAGTGTGTACGAGGCGGCCGGCGGGGCTGGAACGGGCCGGTAAATACGGCACGTCAAGCGGTATGACACATCCTATGCAGGCAAGTTAGCGGTTGTCGCGATTATTCGGAAAAAATGTTGTGTCGGCGCGGCGCAACACGGCTGTGGCCTTCGCGAAACACGCGAGAGTGGCGTATGGCGTTATTTAGACAATCCGCTAACTCGGACGTTGATGTTATCGGGACGGGGTGTCGTCGCCTTCGCGATTGGCTTCGAGCAAATCCCAGATGCGATTGGTGAGCGGATCGAGGCCGCGACCGCTAACGCCTGAGATGCCCAACACTTCGCAATCCAACTCAGCAGCCAGTTCGGCAAGCTCGGGCGGGTCGGTCTTACCAGCGAGGTCGAGCTTATTGGCCACCACCAACTCAGGCTTGGACGCCAGCGTGGGGCTATACGATTCCAGCTCATTGCGAATCGTGCGGTAGGCTTCGGCAGGCGTGGGGTTACCTTCAAGCGGGAAAAGATCGATCAGGTGCACGATGACGCGCGTGCGTTCGATATGCCGGAGGAACTGATCGCCCAATCCAATGCCGTCGTGGGCACCTTCGACCAAGCCGGGCACGTCGGCCATCACGAAGCGGCGAAAGCCCGAAAGGCTAACGATGCCGAGGTTGGGCACGAGCGTGGTAAAAGGGTAGTCCGCAATCTTGGGCTTGGCCTTGCTCACGCGCGAGAGCAGCGTGCTCTTACCGGCGTTGGGCAAGCCGACGACACCGACATCGGCGATGAGTTTGAGTTCGAGGCGCAGCCAGCGCTCTTCACCGGGCGTGCCTGGCTCAAATTCGCGTGGTGCCTGATGTGTGCTGGTCGCAAAGCGGGCATTACCCTTGCCGCCGATGCCGCCGCGCGCCACGCATACGCGGTCGCCATCGATCGATAGGTCGCGCAGTAGCAAACCATTGTCGCGGTCGAATACGAGCGTGCCCGTCGGCACCTTCACGAATTCGTCTTGGCCCTTCTTGCCGCTGCAGTTCGCGCCCATGCCCGGGCGACCGTTGTCGGCCGTCCAGTGATGGTGGCCGGTGAAATCGACAAGTGTCGACATTTGCGGATCGGCTTCGAGATAGACGCTGCCGCCGTCGCCGCCGTCACCGCCGTCGGGGCCGCCCTTGGGGACGTACTTCTCGCGTCGAAAGCTGACGCAACCATCGCCGCCTTTGCCCGAACGCACACAGATTTCCGCTTCGTCGATAAATTTCACTGGGTTGAACCTCGGAGCACGTTGAATGCGCTAATCATCGTCCTGATCGGGAGGATAGAGGTCCATTTCTTCCATCCACTTCGGTATCGGATGCACCACAACCGTGTTCGCGGCCAAGTCGCCGATGCGCTGATTGTTACGCGTGAATAGCATCATCATCATGACCGTCGCGACGATGCCGGGCGTTTGCAGCGACAAAACCAACACGCGTACCAGATTGCGGACCAGCAGTTGGCGACCCGTCGCGGCGGAGCCGTCCACGCTAAGAATGCGGCAGTTCAACACGCGTTTGCCCATCGACGCATGGCCGAGCGCTTCCCATACGAAGCAGTTCAAGCCATACAACACGACCAATGCGATCCACCAGGATTCAAACCGTTCGTTCATTTCCGGGTCGCCCGAAGGTTCGTTGAACAACTCTAAGAACAGCTTCGGATCCTGCCATTTGAGCAACAAGAACCACGCGGCGAAAGGAATCGCTAGGTCGATCAGTGCACCCACGCCGCGCTTCCAAATTGGCGCGGGCATAAACCCGGCCGGCAGATTGGCCCGACGCAGAATCTCATTGCGGCGCGACGACCAAACGACCGTCAAAATGCCCAAGGCGATCAGCGTTCGCAAAAACTCACCGGTCGTGGCTTCGTCGCCAATCTTCTGTTCTTGCTCGTTTGAAAGCGGGGCGAATCGCGCAACGGCGTCATCCGATAGCGGTGCCATCACGAAATCGATGCGCCCATCATCGCGCACGCGTGCGATTGCGAGTCGATCGTTCACCAACGCATAACTGCTGCTATTGCCGGCAGGTTTGAGCAACTCGCTGCCGTCGCGCATGGGAGATGTGGTGTTCCAACCGTCCGCCGTTTGTTGGGCGATGCGAATGCGTTCGTATTGCGATGGGGCGTCTGCTTTGTCGGTATCGGCCATTGCGACGATCAATTGTTGCGCCTTGTCGAAGCCGGCACAAAGCGAAATGGCCTTGGCGCTGTTGGGCACCGTATCGACGGCTGACCACGCATCGTCACTGTAGGTTGCAAATCGCAACGGTGATTGGTCGCTGCCGACGATCAGGGCGACGCGACGGTCGCGCGCGGCCAGCGTGTAGGACTTACCGTCTTTGGTTAATGCATCGGGCACAGCAAGCCGTCGCCAGAATCCGTCCTTGAGTTGGAGCAGGCTCAGCCGCGACTTTGGGCGATCGTTGTCGGTAGGTGCGCTGGTCGTGGGTTGGGTCGTGGATGACGGGTCCAACAGACCATCCGTCTCGACGAGGAACCAACAGATTCGCGCCGCACGATCACCTGCCACAGCCAATGGCGGCAAGTCGGATTGTTGCGCGAATAAAGCGTCTGTCGCCGAACCGTTCTCTAGGTGATAGCGAAACAACGACAAATCGGAATACAGCAGGCGCAACACTTCGGCATCGGCCAAGGCAAAGCCGATTTCACCCAGTACGGGCTCAAGGCGATAAGTAGACTCGGGCATGGTGCCTGTCATCGCCTTGTCGGTCTCAACGACCCAAAAGCGCACTTCGGGCAACGCGTTGTTCTGCGGTTGCGATGCACCGATGACAAACACGTGCGTTGCATTGGCAGCGACGAAGGTGCGCTCGGCACGCCATTCGTCTCCGCGCGTTTGAGTGACGCATGCGCATAGCACGAGAGCGCCGACCCACAGCGTAGGACACGTCTTACAAATGAGGCGTTGGAACAAGCGGGCTATCAATCGTCTTCCGCCTCGGAGGGTTCATTGGCGGTGATCGGCGCATCTTGCGGCGGGGCAAGGGCGTCTTCGAACTCCGATTCGATACCCGTCGGTACGACCGGCTCGCCGCCGAAGTCATTCCAGCCGGAATCAAAAGAATCGCAATCGGCATCGATGCGGAAGATGTTTTGGGACACACTCGATGGCAACGGCGGGCTTTCGATGGGCCGTGCAAATGCAGATTCTTTCAGCTTGGTCGAATCGATCCCGCGATAACGTCGCACAGCCAAAGAGAGCTTGCTGCCTTCGATGGGCCAAAAGACCGAAACCTTATGTGCGAGCAGCGGGCCGTCTTCATAGGCTGGCTGATAATCCGTCAGGCTCGCTGTCATCGCCTTGCGACCGTACTGATCGAAGAAAGCAACCAGCTCAACCAAATAGGGCGCTTTGCGCGAAATCCAGTATTCCTGCACCGGCTCGGGCAGGCCATCCGACGTTAGCCGCACGTATTGCAGAATGTCGAACTTCTTACCGCTGCGACGAATTGGCCCGATCAGGTCGGTGCCTTCCGTCTTCGGTAAGCCGATGCCGAGCGCTGCGACCAACTCATCGGGTCGCACCAACACGCGCTGCGCGCAGGGCTTGTTGGCGTGTTCGTAGCGACCCCACCACATGCGGTTGATTTCGGGCTCGACCCACGCCCAAAACTCATCGCGGTTGGAACCGATCTGCATCACTTCGCCGCCCACGCCGGGGCGCAGTTTGATCAGCAAGTTGCGCGGCTGGCTGTAAAGCAACGACCCTTCAAGGTTGTACGCGTGTTCCTTTTTGGATTCGTCAACGATGCGCGCCACAACCTGCACGCTGTTCGACCACAACGCCTGATCGAGCTTCGCCGTGTTTTCTTTCAGCGTGGCGACGATGTCTTCGTTGGAGCGCGGGCGTTCGGGGCGTGCTGGCGGATTTTTATCAACGACGGGGGGGCCTGATCTATCGCAACCGGCCCACGCGGTGACCAACGACACCGTCAGTAAAATCGACCAACAGCCGCGACGCTTGAATGATTCAGAGTTTTTCATCGCGCTTCCTCGCTGGTGGTTTCCAATGCTTCGCCGTCTTCAGCCGTTTCTGCTACCGCTTCGTCACCATCCGGCGTTTCATCATCCGCGGCTTCATTCGTCTGCTCGTCGGCATTCGCCTGATGGGCTTCTTCTTCCGCGATAAAGTCGGTGCTCAATACGGCACCGAGTTGCACGCTCACCTCGGTGATTTCCTCTTCGCCCAGACCGGGGTTAACGACGAGGTAGCTCTTCTTCTCTTTAAGTAAACGCATCGACCAGACTTCGCGTTCCCCATCTTGCTTGGACGATTCGTATTTCAACAACCGCTTGCGGAGCAAAATCAGGCTCAACACAAAGCGGAATCGCAGTTTGGCGTCTTCGGTGGCGTTGCCCAGCCGCTTGAAAAACTCAACCAGCAGCGAATCATCGACGAACGTCTTCTTGGGCTCGTCCTTGTTGGGCATCTTCGTTTTGAAATGGCAAACGGCCGATTCGGGCGCGCGTTCCCAGGCATCGGGGGCGATATCGCGCCGCTCGAAGCCGCTCTCGGTCTCGATGACGATCGAATAAAACTCGTCGCCCGGCTCGAACTTCCGACCGGTGATCGAGCAGGTGCCGTCCGTGCGCGCCACTTCGATCTCAGACATACGAACCATCCCTCTGGCCGACGCCGATTGCAGCGCGGCAAACCATTGACAAAACGCTATTTAAGAAAGGGGTAGCGTACTGCCAAATTGGCTAAATCGCCACCTATGCAGGGGCGGAAACAGCGCTGTTGGGCGCAAAGATAAACGCCGCCGGGTGTCATCAATTGACCCCGACGGCGTTTATGAAGTTTGAATTATTCGGCCGGCGCGTTACTGCGCAAATTTGCTCGGATCGAGGTCGCCCAGACCCGAGCCCCAGTCGATCGTCAGCCCACCGCGGCGCTTCTTGTTGCGACGCTTCTCGGTGGCGGCGCGCTCCTGTTCCATCTTGGCCAGCTCTTCCGCCGTCGGTTTCGGCGGCGGTTCCTTCAGGCTAAGCCCGATGCGCTTGTGCTCGGTATCGAGCTTCACGACGCGGGCCTCGACCTCATCGCCGGCCTTTACGACGCTTTCGACCTTGGCGACGTGCTTGTCGGAAAGCTCGGAAATGTGAATCAGCCCGTCGATGCCATCTTCCAGATTGACGAACGCGCCGAACTCCGTCGTGCGAACGACCTTGCCTTTGACTTTGCTATCGACCGGGTACTTGTTGGCAACCACCAGCCACGGGTCTTCGCTCATCGCCTTGAGACTGAGCGAAATCCGGTGCTTCGAGGCGTCGCAGTTGATGATCTTGGCCTCGATCACGTCGCCTTCGTTAACCACTTCCTTCGGCGAGCGCACCTGCTTGGTCCAACTCATTTCGGCCAACGGTAGCAAGCCATCGAGGCCGGGCTCAAGCTCGACAAACGCGCCGAACTTTGCCAAGCGGACGACCCGACCGTTGATCGTCGAGCCTTCCTGATATTTTTCCGCGGCGTTGGTCCACGGATCGACCTTCATCTCTTTCAGGCTGAGCGAAATCTTGCCCTTGTCCTGATTGACTTTGATGACCTTCACTTCGACTTCGTCGCCGATGTTTACCACGTTTTCGGGCTTTTCGACGCGGCCCCAGCTCATATCCGAAATGTGCAGCAGGCCGTCCACACCGCCGAGATCGACGAACGCGCCATAGTCGGCGAGGTTCTTCACCTTGCCCTTAACCGTTTGGCCGACCGTCAATTCCTTAAAGGCTTTGCGCTTGTTCTCTTCGGCTTCGACTTCCAGCACCTTGCGGCGCGACAGCACGATGTTCTTGTCGGCCTTGTCGAACTTGGTGACTTCGGCTCGAATCGTCTGGCCGATCAGGTCGGAGATATCCTTCTTAAAGTGGATATCTACTTGGCTCGCGGGGATGAAGCAGCGCAGGCCTTCGACGTCCACTTCAAGGCCGCCACGGTTCATGCCGGTGACCGGACCTTCCAGAATCATGCCCGCTTCAATCGTTTGCATGATCTTTTCTTGCTTGGCTTGTTTGTGGCTGACGGTCAGCAAGCCGCCGTCCCGATCTTCGCCGGTAACGAGCACTTCAATGGTGTCGCCGACTTGGTAGGGCACGTCGCCGCGGAACTCGCGCTTGGGCAATGTACCGAGGCGCTTGCCACCGAAATCGACGAGGACATCTTCGCTGCCGACGTTGGCGACGCGCGCTTCAACAAGTTGACCGATCTCGGTATCGCCGGTCGGTGCAGGTGCACTTTCCATTGCCTTCGCGGCGGCGGCTTCGACATCGGCGCCCGCGATGGCCTTCTCGACGGCGGCGTCGATTTCCTGATCGTCGTCGTTGGCTTGAGCGGCCAGCTCGGCAGGGGAGAGGCGCTTGGGCGTGGGCTTCGGATGTGCCGGTGGTTCGATCGATGCGGGCGGCGTGGGCCCCGCCGGGGCGGCGGCCTGTGCCGCATCAGCAGCAGGTGATGGTGCGTTCGACGCGCCGCCATCTGCGGGCGGCGTAGGGTTGGACGCGTTGTTCAATTCGGCTTGTTCGGGGTTCGTTGTTGTTGGATCCATCACCAATGTCTCTTTTCGATTCACGGCACTGTCAACGGCCAAGCGATACTAGGCGGATGACGTTGGGCGATGCAGCCGGTCGCGCTTCATACGGACGCGCGCAGGTTGCAACCAGTCTTTGAATGTTAAGGTTTTATGGCGTTACTGAGCGTTAGCGGCTTTGCTACCTCAGGGTTCGAGAACTCATTGAGATCGTGCGGTCGCGCGGTGGCGGCAGCGGGAACGTGTATGTAAGGGAAACGACGCGCTCGATTGCATGCATCATTTCTTTCAACACATGTGAAATAGCGTATCAACGCGGATCGAAAATGTCCATCCGCAGCGAGCTTTTTATCGCTGCGTGAATTCAAGCAATTTCGGAATATTTCCGGCAAAAAGCGGATTATCAAACGACGAATGATGATGTTAAAGAAAATAAAAAATCCCGATGAGCGTTGTTTGAAGCACTCATCGGGATCGTGATTTTCAGCGGTGTCGCGGGCTTGCGTTCGAGCCCGCAATTTGCTAGGCCTGCGGAGGGTTACTCGAGGTCTTCCGGCAATTGCAGTTTGCCGTCTTTATCGAGGAAGCCTTCCAGCTTGCGAGCGCGCACCGGATGTTGCAACTTGCGAATCGCCTTGGCTTCGACCTGACGCACGCGTTCGCGGGTGACCTTAAAGATCTTACCCACTTCTTCGAGCGTATAGGTATAGCCGTCGCCGATGCCGTAGCGCAACTTGATGATCTCGCGTTCGCGATACGTCAGGCTCTTGAGCACCTGTTCGATGCGATCCTTGAGCATCTCGTTGCTCGCCGTCGACACCGGGCTCTCGGCAGAACCGTCTTCGATGAAATCACCGAAGTACGAATCTTCGCCTTCGCCGACGGGGCGATCGAGCGAAATCGGATGGCGGCTGATCTTCAGCACGCGCCGCACTTCGGTCAGCGGCATCTTGGCGCGATGGGCGATCTCTTCCATCGTGCCTTCGCGACCGAGTTCCTGCAGCAATTCGCGCGAGATGTTGCGCAGCCGGCTCATCGTTTCGATCATGTGCACCGGAATACGAATGGTGCGGGCATGATCGGCGATGGCGCGGGTAATGGCCTGACGAATCCACCACGTAGCGTACGTGCTGAACTTGTAACCGCGCTTGTACTCGTACTTGTCGACCGCACGCATCAGGCCGGTGTTGCCTTCCTGAATGATGTCGAGGAAGGGCAAGCCGCGATTGCGATACTTCTTGGCGATCGACACGACGAGACGGAGGTTACCGCCCGACAGCTTACGCTTGGCATCTTCGTATTCGATGTACACCTTCTTGATGCGGCGCACGCGATCGCGCAGCAACTCGGGCGTTTCCATTACGAGGTCTTGCAGACCGGCCAACTCGTCGCGCATCGCTTCGACTTCATCAACGGGCATCGATTCGACGCGACGCTTGCCGCCCAGAATACGTTCCAACTCGTTGATCTTTTCGCTGAGCGCGAAAAGCTTGCGCATCATCGGCGTGACCTTGCTGGTGCGCAGGGCAAGCTCTTCAAACAGACGCACGGCCTTGCGGCGGCGGCTGTTGATGCGACGCCAGATCACCTCGCGCTCCGCATCGTCGGCGGCGCCTTCGAGATTGACCCAGTCATCCTGATTCTGCTCCATCAGCTTGCGCGCCGTGGCCAGGTTGACCGGCAGGCGCTGAAGAACCGTTTGCTTGGCCTGGTTTTCACCGCTCGAAATCTTCATGGTGCGATCGAACGGCAGCGTGCCGTCGTTCACGTTCTGAAGCAGCTCGGCGGCGGTGCCGAGGCTATAGTCGCTCTCGAGCACCATGCGGCGAAACGCCATGCGCGTCAGTTCGATCTTCTTGGCCAGCGCGATTTCTTCGGCGCGCGTGAGCAGCGGTATCTCGCCCATCTGGGTGAGGTACATGCGCACGGGGTCGTCGATACGGCGGCTGGGCGCTTCGACCGGATAATCCTCTTCGGGCGATTCCGCCGCGTTGGGATTGAAATCCTTCTTCTTGGCGCTGTCGTTTTCGCCGAAGGAAGCCAGCTTCTGCGCCTCGGCTTCGTCGATCATGTCGACGCCGAGATCTTCCACGCGTTGCAAAATCGCTTCGAGGCGATCAGGCAGAATGGCCTCATCGGGCAAAGCTTCGTTCAGCTCTTCCCACGTGAGATAGCCGCGTGTCTTGCCCTTTTCAATGAGCTCGCTCACGCTGAGTTCGACCGGATCGTCTTTTTTCACGATCTTGGATGTTTGTTGTTCGTTACCCATCACTTGCGTCATTCAAAAAAACTCCAGACTCTTCTTTAAGCGTCTGCTACGGAACGGTTCGAGCCTGCTAGGCGGTCGTCAAGGCGATTGATGGGCGATCGTAGATCGCCATGCACGTTACTCGTGCGCCGGTTGCCGACGGTTCGCGCCCCATCTTTGGCGGATTGAGTTCCGTCACTCGCTCCTCAATTTAGGTCCGCTTCCCAATTGTGTTCATTACGGTTGCCGAGTATCGCCCTTGGCGTTTTCACTCGGACTTGCGCCGCGTCGTTTAGCGCCCGCGATGGAAGGGGCCGCTAAATGCCGACGTGCAGCGAAATGATTCGATTCCCGCGCCACCCTTTGGACCGTTTCGAGCGGTTTGCTCTCGGTCTCGATAACGGATGATGCGTCATCAGTATGCCGATCGGATTCGGATGATTCCGCATCGGCGAACTTCCAAGTTGTCAACGAATTCGACAATTGTCGATCTCGCTCGATGGCGTGCAGGCGTGCCAGCGCGCCTTCTACCGTGGCGTCAAAATTGCCGCGCGTTTCGCCGAGCACCACCAAATCGGCAATTCGCTGTGCCGCGCCCGGTGTTTCGGCGAGCTGCGACATCAGGGCATTCATCTCAAACGGGCGACCGGACGTGATGTCCGCTCGAACCATCTCAGCAATCTTCTTTTCCAACGCGTCACCGAACCGCTGCGGATCAAAAACTTCATCCACTGCCGGAAACACGCCGGGTTGATTCAATAGCACCGCCAGAACATCGCGCAACGCCGCATGCGTGGCATCGGTCGGTTTTGGTAACCGCCCGACGGCGCGTTGGTTGCGTTCGTCGACCTCGCCCGCAGGTTGGCGGCGGGTCACGATGCGTAACTGGCGTTCGACCTGATCTACCGACAGGCCGAGCAACTTCCCTACCTGATTGAGGATGAACCCCCGTTGAATGGCGTCGGCGAAACGGTCGTTAATCGCCTGACCGATGAAGGCCAGATAGGCTTCGACCGCCCGTCGCTTGTCGCCATCCGTACCGGCGGACTGATACTGCCGGTGCGTTGTCCTCCATTTGAATGTTAGCGCGGGCAAGGCCGAGGTCAAAACCTTGTCGATACCTTCTTTGCCCTGATTAACGATCAGGTCCGCAGGGTCTTTCCCTTCTGGGACGTTGGCGATATCCACTTCGAGCTTTTCGGGCAAAACCACCGGAATCGCCCGGTCCGCAGCCGCTTGGCCGGCATCGTCCGCATCGAAAAGCAGCGTGGCTTTATCGACATAACGGGTCAGCATTCGGGCGTGTTCCGCCGTCAGTGCCGTGCCCAACGTCGCAATCGCATCGGTGCACCCGGCTTGGTGACACATGATGCAATCCATATAGCCTTCGGTTAGCACAGCGCGGCGCGACGTCTTCCACGAATCCCGCGCTTGTCGCACGCCGTACAAACATCGACTTTTGTCGAAAAGCGTTGACTGCGGCGAGTTCAAATACTTCGCCGGGTCGTCATCCAACGCGCGGCCGCCAAAGCCAATCACGCGCGACAGGGCGTCGTGAATCGGAAAGATCAGCCGGTTGCGAAACGCGTCATACGTGCGACCGTCTTCTTTTTGTTTTAGCAGGCCGGCCTCAACCAACCAGCTTTCGGCAATGCCCTTTTGGGCTGCGGCATTCTTCAATGCGTCCCAGCCTGCCGGGGCGAAACCGAGTTCAAACTGCTCGGCGGTGGCCTCAGTCAGACCACGGCCCATGACGTATTCGCGACAGGCCGCCCCGATATCGGACAGTATCTGTTGCCGGAACCATTTGGCGGCCCATTGATTGACCCGCTCCAGATCGGCCTTGGTCGCCGTGGGCGTGCCGCCGCTGCGCGTGGGTTGTGGATTCGGTGCGTCCAAAGAGATATTGGCGCGACGGGCCAAAATCTCACGCGCTTCCAAAAAATCCACGCCTTCGCGCTGCTGAATAAACGAAAACACATCGCCAGCCGCATTGCAGCCGAAACACTTAAAAAACTGCCGGTCGGGCATCACGTTGAACGACGGCGTCTTCTCTTTATGGAAGGGGCACAGGCCCTTGAGGTTTTTACCAGCGGGCTTAAGCGACACGAAAGAACCGACGACATCCACAATGTCGTTGGCCTGACGGATTTTCTCTGTCAGTTGCTGCAAATCCCGGACGGTCACTAAGGGCCAGCCTCCCGAAACGCTACCGATACCGCGCCGAATAGCGACAAGTCTTTGTCGCAAATAGACTTAAATCACCGGTCGCGTCCCCAAGCCCAACCTGCGAAGGGCAATTCGTAATCCTATAAATATAACTCGCGATTGGCCCTCGGGCAAATTATCGGCGGAAAATTTTCACTCACAGTGGCAGGCGCAAGCGTATAGGACGTCGAAACTTATAATCACAACAGATCGCTGTGATTCGCGCAAAACCTGCGGCCCAAACAGATGCGAGGTGGCATGTGATTTCAGACTCAAATCTTCGTCAGATGACCCCGTTTCACCACTTCGGAAGGGCGATTTCGGTCGCCTTGGTGGCGCTCGCCGTCGGTGGGATTGGCTGCGTGGAGGCCGAGTCCAACGCTGCCGGGCTCGCCACGCCGCCGGTCGCCGCCACGACCGACTTCGCTGCGATGGACTACTGGAACGACGGTCTCGCCGAGATGTGCTACTACGACGCGACCGACCGAATTTACGGCAAGCCGCGCGAATACACGCGTGTGATGCTGATGAATCGCGAGTGGATCGACCCGGCGACGATGGTGAAGTTCGTCGGTGAAGACAGGTCCGAGGCCGTGTCGGTATTCAAGATCACGATCGCCGAGGAGATCCCGACGGAGAATTACAACTATCGCTATCTCGTCTCGCAGTACCTGCGGCGGTCGGATTTGCGCTTCGAGAAGCTGGCCGTCTCCAGCCAGGAATGGTGCGGCACGACGTTTAAGCAACTCAAACGCGGTGCGGATGCCATCACGCTGAAGGGTTTCAGTTACTTCGAGGGCGAGGGTGATCAGGCATTTACGCTGCCTGCCGACGCGAATGTTTATCCACGCGAGTCGCTGTTTGCTCTAGCCCGCCAAACGGCCTTGTCCGGCGAACCTCGCGAGCTGCAAGTCCTCAATCCGCTACGATCCACCCACTTGCAGGAGCCGACGACGCGGCGATTAACACTGGTACCAAAGGCCAAAACGCAACGCGTGTTGGTGCCTGCCGGAACCTACACGGCAAGAATCGTGCATTTGAAAGACGGCGAAGCGGTCGTCGCTGAATATGTCGTGGACGCTTCCGCCCCGCATTTGCTTTTGAGATTTGAAGATCGCGAGACCGACCAGACGTTCGCGCTGCGTGCGTTTGAAAAGCGCGCCTACTGGGATCGGTCTAACAAGAGTAGCTTCTACCGTACGAATCAGGCACCGTGATGACGATGACCGCACCGCACGATCAAGAAGAAATCACGACGATCTCAGCCGTTGATGATGCTAGGCCTGCGCGCTACTCCGCTTCCCGTCGGCGTATCGCCGTGTGCGGTGTCGTGCTGCTAGTCGCCGCGCTGGTGCAATGGCACAAGCCTATCGGTCGCTGGGCGTATGGTTGGTATTATCACCGGCAAGCCGGCGGGCCGGGGATCAGTGCCAAACATGCCGTGCAAGGCATCTTGCCGGATACGATTTTGGTCGACACGCGCGAACCGGCGGAATTTGCCGTCTCCCATCTCGGCGGTGCCATCAACCGCCCGTATTCGCAGATCGACGAATGGCTGGGCGAATTCGGACCGGGCGACCGGGTGATAACGTATTGCACGGTCGGCTACCGCAGTGGGGTGGCGGCGCGACGGTTGGCGGAGCGCGGGGCAAATGCTCAATCAGTGATTGGCGGCATTCTGGCGGCGGTGGCGGAGGCTCCGGATTGGCTTTCCTGCCCGCACGAACCGCCCGCAATTCACGTCTGGGAAGCGGATTACGCGTGGCTTGCACCCGAAGGTGTGCAGCCGATTTGGAATTCGGACGTAACAGCGTTGGAAAACGGCTCGTAACACCGATAACAGCATTAAGAGGTTATGGGGTTTGAACGTCGGACGCAGCCACATGAATGCGGATCAAATCCTTGCATTGTGGTGGTTTCCGGCGTAAAACTGAGAGAGTTGGGGAAGAGGCCCTACTGTGCCTCGGTCGTTTTTCATCACGGCGCTTGCCGACCCGCCTTATAACGACCGCATACGTGGGCAAATTCGACGTTTCACCCTACCGAATCGCGTTTACGCGAGGTATGATTGGACAACTTAACTTTTGCTTGAACCGGGAATTCGCCACACGCTCGCAACAGCGCGAAGTTTTCGTGTGAATGAAGGAGAGTTCCATGCATCGTCATCGGATCACCGCATTAATTGTCGCCCTCGGCTTGGCACTCGTTGCTATGCCGGCGCTTGCCGACGTCGCTTCGGATATCGACCGAGCCGTGCGTATGCACGAGAACGGTCAATACGAAGGGGCGCGTAGCATTCTGCTCGACCTGACGGATGAAGATCTGTCCGAAGAGCAGCGCAGCACCGTCGAGCAGTATCTGCTTCGTGCTGAACAAGCCATCAGTATGCAGAAAGAAGCTGCTTCGGATCTGGCTGCCGGCGAAGCTGCCGTTCGCTCCGGCGATCGGCGCGAAGCCCGAACGCGGCTGACCGAGGTGATCACCAATGCTTACGCGTCGGCAACGCAACGCGCCGCCGCGCAGAACGCATTGCGCAAACTCGACAGTCAGTCGAGCGGCGATGTGGTCATTCAGTCGAACCCGTCTTCGAGTTCGTCCACTAAGTCGTCCGGCAGCAGCCGCGCCAGTGGCACCATGACGCCGGTCGCCTCGGGTAGCACGACGACGCCCGTCAGCCGCACGCCGGTGATCACGTCTTCGTCGACGCCGACGCGCAGCAGCAACGTACAGCTTGCCAGCTCGGCTGGTGGCGAACCGCGCTTGGTCGATCAGTTGGCCCGCGAAAACGAACTGCTTTGGCAGAAGGCCGAATCGCAATTCCGCTCGTTGGAAAAAGAGATCCGCTTGGCCGTTCTCGATACCGATTTTGCTGAAGCGTATCGCCTTTTGGATGTGGCCCGCCAAACGGTTGAAGCCAACCGTCGCTACGCGTCGCCCGCCTCGAAGTACCGCACGCTGCGTCAGCAAGTCGAAGAGCTGGAAGGCTTCATTCAGGACGAAGAGCGCCAGTTCGACGAAGAGCAGATTCAGATTCAAAACGAGGAAATTGCGAGGGCTGAAGGAGATCGCATCGAGCTGATCCAAACTCAGCAGGAACGCCAAATCGCCGAATTGATGGAGCGCGCCGCGGAACTCCGCAAAGAACGCCGCTTCGAAGAAGCGATTCAGGTACTTAAGCAAGTATTGGCAGTCGATCCTAATATGGACGAAGCCAAATGGATGATGGAAACCTTCGAAGATATCGCTCAACACATGCGCGAGTTCCGTGCGACGGAAGTGCACGACGAATACTTCAAAGACACGATCATTGAAAACGACGAGTCGCGCATCGCGTACACCGAGATCATGCGGTATCCGGAAAATTGGCTGGATATCACCGCCGAGCGAAAGAGCACCGAAGCCCTACGCGAGTCGGAAGAAACCCGCAAGACCAAAAGCAAGATGCGCACCCGCGCTCCTGAGATTTCGTTCGACTCGAAAGAATTCGGCGAAGTCATCGAACTGTTCCGCGAGATGACGGGCCTCAACATCGTCGTTAACTGGAACGCGTTGGAAGCCTACGCCATCGAAAAGGAAGTTGAGATCTCGCTCGATCTTACGGACGTTCCTTTCGATAAGGCCCTCGAGCTTATTCTGTCGAAGGCCGGTCAGGGCGAAGTACCGCTCGGTTACGTCATCGACGAAGGCATCATCAACATCTCGACCAAGGAAGACTTGTCGCGTAACACGATTACCCGCGTTTACAACGTGCAGGATCTGATCATTTCGGTCCCGACCTTCCGCGGTCGAAACATCGACATCGGCCAGATCGGTCAGCAGGGCGGCCAACAGGGCGGTCTTGGTGGTGGTACATTCATCGAAGGTGGTGGTGCCGGCGGTGGTGGCGGTCAGCAAGGTGGCGGCCAGGGTATCTTCAACGATGGTGGTAACGACGACGACGACAACGATCAGGACGAGGGCGATCCGCTTCAGCCGATCATCGACCTGATTCAGCAAACCATCGATCCGGAAAGCTGGCGTGAAGCCGGTGGTATCACCGGTTCGATCTCGACGCTGAATCAACAGCTCGTCGTCACGCAGACGACCTCCAACCACGATCAATTGCAAGACTTGCTGCGTCAGTTGCGTCAGGCCCGTGCATTGCAGATTGCCGTCGAAGCCCGTTACATCACGATCACGCGCAACTGGCTCGAACAGATCGGTGTCGACCTCGACGTCGTGCTCAACAACGGTAACGCCGGTTTCGACCAAACGACGATTTTGAATCCGGCCACGGGTAACCCCGTCTTGGTTCCTCGACAGTTTGTTCGCAACGGTTTCACGCCGGGTGCACCGGGTGGTGTTGGTATTACGCTGCCGACGCAGCCGTTCGGTCAGCCGTTCGGTCAGCCCGGTTTGGTACCGGCCGCCACGGGTAGCGGTTTGAACTCTTCGGAATTCACGCCGATTCCGTTGGCCAACAACACGCTCGACTTGGCTTCGCCCCGCAACACGAACGTTGCCGGTACGCTGGGTTCGCTGTTGAACGACCAACCCGCGTTCCAAATCTTCGGCAGCTTCCTGGACAACATTCAGGTGGATTTCCTCGTGCGTGCTTCGCAGGTCGATGTTCGCTCGAGCGATCTCGACGCACCGCGATTGGTGCTCTTCAACGGTCAGCGTGCCACGTTCGAATCGTTCATCGAGCAAGACTACATCGCCGCTTTGACGCCGGTGATCGGTGACAATGCCGGTGCCTTCCAGCCGCGTGTTCAGACGGCACTTACCGGTCGCTCGCTCGACGTGCAAGCCACGGTTTCCAACGACCGCCGCTACGTCACGATGACGGTGCGAACCTTCACGCGTCAGTTGGGTGACTTCCGAACGGTATTCTTCGGTGGTTCGACCACGGTCGGTTCCGGTTTCATCGAATTGGCCACGCAAACGACGCAACGTGTTCGCACGACGGTGTCGGTGCCCGATGGCGGTACGTTGCTGATCGGTGGTTTGAAGTTGTCCGGCGAACGTGATGTGGACGCTGGTGTGCCGATCTTGTCGCGCATCCCGATCCTCAAGCGCGCGTTCTCGAATACTTCCAACGTGAAGGATGACCAAGTTCTGCTGATCCTCATCAAGCCGACCATCATCATTCAGGAAGAAGCCGAGGCCGACGCCTTCCCGTCGCTCTCGTCGCTCGCCCGCGACGAGTTCTAAGCGACGCATTCTCGACCTAGATCGATTAACAGAACCGACCGTCGGGCTTTTGGCCAGACGGTCGGTTTTTTTGTGTCTTCGCGAATGAAGAGGGTGGAGATCGGGTCGTTCGGCGGCACGCAATTGTCGCCTGTTGGTCGATCTTGCGTTGCGATACGTCGATAGATGTAGAAGCGTGACGCTCTAATTTTCAGGCATGTCAAACCAGCAAGCACCTACGACCGAACCGTCGCACATGCGGCCTGAATCGATGGGCCGATTGCGCCATGGGCTCGCGTGGACGGCTCTGCTGGCGGCGGTCGCGCTGACGGTGAGTCTTTCTTGGTTTCGGATCGCGAATCTCGATCTTGGATACCACCTAGCATACGGCAATCATTTTCTCGCGACGGGTGAGATCGTGGGCTTTGCACCCGATCCGTTCTTGCGAGAAGAGACGGCGAAGTCATTCGTGAATCTCAACTGGGGTTCGCAAGTGGTGATGGCGCTGGTCGATCGACTGGGCGGTGTGCATGGGCTCTTTGCGCTGCGGCTGTTGCTCGTTGGACTTGCCGTGACAGCGGGTGTATTGATGGTGCGCCGTCAATCAGGGTCGATGGTCGCTGTTGCGATGTGCATCGCGTTGATGGTGATGGTCGCCTACGAACGATTCAGCATGCGGCCGGAGCTTCTCAGTTACGCGCTGTTGGCTTGGATACTGTGGCGACTGGACAGTGGGCTGTCGCGGAAGCGCGATATCGCGTTGCTAGTTGGCTTGCAACTGTTGCTGGTGAACTTGCACAGTTATTTTTTTCTCGGCCTCGCACTTACGTTTGCCTTTGTCGTTGGCAGCACGATCGGATGGAAGCTTCCTGCGCGCGAGCGGATCGCAGCGGATGAGAAGCGTTCGATGCGGCGCTATGGCGTCGCGTTCTTGCTTCAGTTGGTCACGTGCTTCGTTCATCCTTGGCATGTGCATGCGTTTGTGTTGCCGTTTAAGACGCTGGCATATTTGTCGCAGACCGACGCGATGGGGAAAGCCGGTGATACGGCCGGCAGCAGTTGGGCCGCGATATCCGAGTTTCAATCGCCGTTCAGCTTTCTCGGTGAGCCGATCAATGCGGTGACGATTTACGCCTATTTGATCATGCTACTGGTGGCGGTGCTGGCGCTGGTGGGCATGCTGTGGCGGCGGCGTTGGTCGTGGGCGTTGGTGACGATCGGCATTGCACTCGTGTCGTGTCAGATGCGCCGTAACATCGGGCCTTTCGGGCTGCTGGTCGCACCAATGGCGGTGTTGGGCTGGTGGCAGTGGGTCGGAAGCTGGATACCGTCGACGCGGTCGCGTTGGTCAAATGTGTGCGCGGGCTTCACGATTGCGTTTTGCGTTTGCTTCGTGTTTTTGATCGTTAGTGGTCGGCTGTATTTCTATGAGCGACGCACGACGCGGCAATGGGGCGTGGGCTATCACGAACTCACGTTCTCAACCGGCGCGGTTGATTGGTTGGCCGCACACGAGCGTGTGCAGCCTGAGTTGTATGTCGATTATTTTGCGTCGAGCAATGCGCTGATTGACCTGCCGCCACGGTTCAAGCTGTTCGTGGATACCAACACATTCGCCTACGACGAAGCGACGCTGCGAGCCACGCAGGATCTCGAACAAGGCAGGCTCGATCACAACGCGTTCTTCGATCGGTACGGCATCCAAACTGTGTTGCTGCGTGCGGGGTCCAACACGCAGTTGCTGATCCGGCAGATGATGAAAGACGAGACGACGTGGGCGCTTGCGTATGTGGATCGCGCGCACGTGATCTTTCTACGTCGCGGCTTGCAGGCACATGCCGAGATACTGTTGCGCGACAAAGTGAAATCGTTAGAGGAGGATTGGGCGGCGGCGCAAGTTACGGCCACGCGTGGGCTGACGTATGAACGAGCGCTAACGCTAACGACGATCGCCAACGTGCCGTTGGCACTCGGTTTCGACGAAGCCGCCGTGCCGCTGTTGGTCGCGTCGTTGGACTTGGTGCCCGACTACGCAGAAGCGTGGCGCTACTTGGGCGTGGCGTATGGCAATCTCGGTAATGCGGCGGCGCGGCAGGGCGATTACGCAACGACGAAAGCGCTTTGGCAGCAAGCGATCGATGCGTTCGAGCGGGCGGTTAGTTTGGATGCGAATGATGAAGACGCGGCGACATATTTGGAGAACACGCGCCGCATGTTACGACAACTTCCATAGCCTTGATGATCTAATTCGGCCCTTGCAAATACTCGTGCAGATAGCGCAGTGACTCTTCAGAGTCTTTCAATTCTCGTGCCAGAATGTCACCACTGGAGATGATACCGACGAGCTTGCCTTCATTCACGACGGGGACGTGGCGGATTTTGTTCGTGCTCATGGCCGTGCGGCATGCATCGAGCGTGGACTCGGGCGTGCAACACGTGATGCGTTCGGTCATCACGGCTTTAACAATCGTTGCGTTTGGGTCTTTACCTTCGGCGACGATACGATTCATGAGGTCGCGCTCGGTAAAGATGCCGACGATGTTGTCGCCATCGAGCACCAACACCGAGCCGATGTGTTTCTCGTGCATGATCTTCGCCGCATCGAGCACAGAATGCTCGGGCGTCACGGTCGCTACGTCGGAACCTTTTTTGCGGAGTACATCGGCAACGGTGGACATGGTCTTAAACCTCAAACGTTGAAGGCAAGCGCCTTCGCGTGTCTTACTATTGTAGTTTTATACCATTCGCATCGACTTATTCCAGTGAAAAATCGTACAGTAAGGCCGATCATGGGGCAGAGGCTGGCGATTCAACCATAGAATGGCGATTTACATAATTAATTCAAAGTGAAAAGCATGTGTCGTTATGAGTGGCCCATCAATTTGATACGACAGTTTGTCTATATTGTGCTTTTTTTCACAAACCCTCGTTGCTATTCAATGGACAGACGCGGCTCAGGCATCTGTCGGTGGTTGTGCAGTGGGCGGCATCGGTGGCGGCGATTGGTACGTGTCCGCCGCCCAGTTAACACGCGCGGCGTTGGCTTCATTGGTAACGGCGACTTGTAAGCGGTATATCAAAAAGATAGTCATGATGCCGAAGATGATCCAACCGATACCGATCGGAAGAAACAAAATGATGCCGAAGTCCAAAGCATTTCCCGCAAGTTCTGCAATAACGACAGCCACGATCAGTACGGCTATAAAAATAATCGTTGCTTTCTGAAGCATTCGTGATCGATTAGCCAAGTCCCCATTAGGAATTCGTCGTGCAATGATTGCAAAGTAAGAATAACGCACGACGTATGCGACAACCTGAGATAAGCGAGCGGCAACGGTTAAGACAACCACCATCGAACCCAATGTGGCTGCGGTGAACCAGCCGAGCTGTGGTATTATGTTTCCGCCGCAAACGACGACTGCTGCGAATACGGTCGTAGTGCGCACAATTCGTCGCGCAGAGACGTTCTTTTCTTCGCCGATTCCACTTGGGTCGGGCTCAGTCATCAGCCAAACACCAACGACCTCCACGACGGTAATGACGATTGCGATAATGGGCGCGATCGCTCGTGCTGCAAACCCGAGGAAGACCAATCCTATTTGGATGGCAATACCGACAATGATCATCCAAAAGACGATTCGCAAACCTTTGGCGACCTTAGCGACCCATTCCGGATTAGCATATTGCAGAAAGTTGCCACGCGTCGAGAGCCCGACGGGCGAGCCGCATTCCGGACACACGCCTTGTTCGTGTTGCGTTCGAAGGTTGTAACCGCAACGACGGCATTCGAGGTCGACAACGACCGTGTCGGTGGCGGGGTCGACGACGTTGGGCAGTCGGTGAGCGGGATTGATGGCAGGCATGTTGACGGTGTCTCCGGCTCAATTGTTCGAATAGACGGGTATTGCATTTTAAAGATGGAAGCGCGTCAAATTAAATGGGATAGTTTACGCGGATTTGGAGACGTAATCCAGAGAAGCCGCTGGCGCGGCAACCCTGGGCTAGTTTGCGTAACGCCTTCAGCGTAAGAGAGATTGCCCCGGGTTGCGTTCCGCCTGCTCGCGGTGTCTGCGTTTTGCCTGCAGCCCGTTCTCGCATGAACGTTTCAAAGTCCAATCAAGTATCAGGCTAGATGCAGCTACGTTCAAATGGAAAATGCGTTGCCGATAAATTCACTGCAAGAATTGAAATTGACGTGGGCGCTAACCTAGCGCTCTGCCAACTTGCGTCGAATCAAATCGGCGCGGATGGCGCTGCGCTCTTCACCGCTGATGGGGCCGCCGTTTAGTTTTTGCAGGTGGGCAGGCTGGGTGATGAGGAACAGCTCGTTGAGCTTGCGCACCGACACGTCGGTGATGCGACCGATGTGCACGCCGAGCCGCAGGTGCGAAAGGTGCAGTAGCGTTTCTTCGCTGCTGATGGTGCGGGCGTTTTGCAAAATGCCGTACGAGCGAAACACGCGGTCATCTACGGCGCGCGGTTTTTCGTCGAGCAGCGCTTGCCGTGCGAGGCGCTCGTATTCGACGATGCGCGGCACGACCTGATCCTTGAACTCGTCGACGATTTCTTTTTCGCTGCGGCCGATCGTGACTTGGTTGCTGACTTGGAAGAAGTCGCCCGTCGCCTCGGTGCCTTCGCCAAAGAGGCCGCGCACCGCAAGGTTCATATCCTTGGCGGCTTTGAGCACGCGTTCCATTTCGCCCGTCAATTTGAGCGCGGGCAAGTGCAGCATGACGGAAACGCGAATGCCCGTGCCGACGTTGGTGGGGCAGGCCGTCAGATAGCCGAAGCGCGGATGGAAGATGTAATCGACCTGGCCTTCGATGCGATCGTCGAGTTGGTTTAACTCGGCCCACAGATTGGAAAGCTGCATGCCGCCGCGAATCATGTGCATGCGCAGGTGGTCTTCTTCGTTGATCATGACCGAACTGCGTTGGTCGTCGGAAACGACCACGCCACGGGCACCTTTGGCTTCGACCAATTGGCGGCTGATGAGTTGGCGTTCCACCAGAACCTGACAGTCGAGTTCGTCGCAATGTGTCAGGTCGATGTAAGAAGACTTCGCAGACGAAGCGGCGTGCGGCACGCGTTCGGCCAACAGGCCCGCCAGTGCGCGGCGTTGATCGTGCGTCGCGCGACTGAGAAACGGATAGCCGACGACGTTACGCGCCAAGCGAATACGCGAGCTGATGACGATGTCGGCCAGATTGCCTTCGGCTTCCAGCCAGATGCCGGGTTGTTGCACGATGTCGTTAACCGTCATGACAACTCCAGCGAGCGAATGGTATCGCGAATGCGGGCGGCTTCTTCGAAGCGTTCGTCATCGACGGCGCGATCGAGTTCGCGGCGCAGTCGCACGATGTCGTTTTCCGTCGCGACATCACCGCCGGCCCGCTTGGGTGTTTTGCCGACGTGGCGGCTGGCACCTTGGTGGGCGCGTTCGATCAACGGGATAAGTGCGGGTTCGAACGCGTCGTAATCGGCGGCGCAGCCAAGTAGGCCGTTGTTGCGGAATTCGACGAACGTCAGCTGACAGTTGGGGCAGCTCAGTTGGGCCATTTGTTGCACAGAGCCTTTACTGCTCTGCACGAACGCGGCCAGATGCGCCATGATGTTTGCGGGTTTTGGCATGATGCCTTCGTTCTGCGCGCAATTCTCACACAGGTGGCGTTCGCGCTTCTCGCCGTCAGTGGCGATATCGGTCAGGTGGACCGTCGCGGGTTGCTTCTGACATGATTGGCAGACTTTTTGCATATACCTTCCGGAAGTTTCAAAAAATCGTAGAACTCCCGTCCTTTATCGTCAATTGGGACGCAGCGATTCATTTATCGCGTCAGCTTTGACTATTCGCATCGCTCGACGGCTTGCATATCCCGCCAAAACTGCCGAAATCCTGCGAGTGTCTCCATTAGGGAATATAGGCGGCCGCGCAGGTACTGGTTTCCCAGACGCGAACGCGGCTGATTCTGACGGTTTCTGCCATTTTGGGGGCGAGTTGATCGTGGATCAGCTTGGCAACCCGCTCGGTGGACGGATTATCGGCTTGAAACGCGGGATGGTCGTTTAGGTGCGTGTCGTGCAACTCCGCACAAGCGGCCAGCAGTTGGGGACGCACGACCGTGAAATCGGCGAGTACGTCCATCTGGTCGAGTTCGTCGCCTTCGAGGTAAAGCTCGACTTTCCAGTTATGGCCGTGCAGGGGTTCGAGCGTGCCGTCGGGCAATCGGAGTTGATGGGCGGCGCTGAATTCGGTGGTGATCAGGATTTCGTAGGCGGCCACGGGGCACCCTTTTAGCCAGTGGTGGTTGCATTTCGTCAAGACGGATTGACTGGTATACACTCGGCGGGTCGGTTTCTCAAATTTCCGAAGTTAGTCCCTTGAGAGTAGCTCTATGAGTCAGAATCGAATCGAACGCGTGACAAAGGCTATGAAAGCCGCCGGTCTCGACGCCCTGTTTATTAGCAATCCGAAGAACGTGCAGTATCTGGCCGGATTTCACGCCACCATGCCGGGTGAGGTGCAGCCCATGCGCGATCCCGAAGGCATGCTCGTGATCGCCGGCGGTCAGGTACACCTTATTTGCGACGGTCGCTACATCGCCGGCGCACGGCAAATGTCGAACGTGACGGCGCACCTGCTGGAATCGCCATCGAGTCCGGCGACGTTTGCGGCTGCGATTCGAGGTGTGATTGGCGATGAGAAGGGCAAAACGATCGGCTTTGAATCGAACGCGTTGCTTTACGTCGATGCAACGGGCTTGTTGAGCGAGATGTCAGGCGCGACGTGGACGCCGGCTGAAAACTTGATGGCGGAACTGCGCGTCATCAAAACGCCGGAGGAGATCGACAACATCCGCAAAGCGCAGGCGATTACCGGTCGCTGTTTCGATCACGTTGCCAACTCGATGCGGCTGGGAGAATCGGAACGGGATGTGGCTGTGCGGATCGAGACGTTCTTGCGGCGCGAGAGCGAAGGCAATTCGTTTGCGCCCATCGTGGCGTTCGGTCAAACGGGGTGTCATCCGCACTATACGCCCGACCCGACGCGTAAACTCGAGCGCGGACAGATGGTCTTGCTCGACTTCGGCGGTATCTATAACGGCTATTGCGGCGATATGACGCGGATGTTGGTGATGGGTAAGGCCGACGAGCGTCAGCGCGAGGTATACGACATGGTGCTCGCGGCGCAGCAGGCCTGTTTGGATGCGATTAAGCCGGGCGTTACCTGTCATGCCCTCGATGCCAAGTGCCGCGGTTATTTTGCGGAACGAAACTGTGCGGATCGGTTCATGCATGGCACCGGCCACGGCGTGGGCTTGGCGGTTCACGAAGGACCGAGCATCAAGCGAAACTTCGACATGCAGGTGGAAGCGGGCATGGTGTTCTCGGTGGAACCGGGTCTCTATTACGAGGATTGGGGCGGTGTGCGGATTGAAGATTTGGTTGCTGTGACGGACGACGGTTACGACAACCTCACGACAACGTCGAAGACGCTGCTTGAGTTAGATTACTAATAATTTATCGGCCAAAGAGTGCGGGGCGGGTCGATTTGATTCGATCGGGATCCTGCGCAAGCACTGAAGCGAAGCATGGAGGAGAAGAGGCCCTATTATCTTGTCAATTTGAAAGATGCGCTTAGCTAGCCAAATAGCAGTCGAAGAAACGTTCCGCTGTCCAACCATCATGGTCGTCCTCGCGATCAGCTTCCGCATCGATCAGCTTTAATATAGCTCGTTCGCTAATGTTTCGGGCAAGAGCGGGGGATTTCATCTCTATCCAGGTTTGAATGAATTGCGACTTCAATTCGGGTTGCATAGACCGCGCGGCCTTTAGACACGAGAAGGTCAATACGGCGGCCGACGTTAGGTCCACATCCTGATGATACGCCATGCCGAATGCGCGGGCGGCGGCATTCAGGTCGTTCGCCTGCACCATTTCCTTACCGAGCAGATACCAACCGGCCGGGTTCTCGATTGGATGATCGAGTATTTGTCGCAATGCCCGAACGCGATCGGTGCTGCGGAGATGCGTCGTAATCGACTGAAGCTCTGCGATGTTTGTTCGTTGCTTTATCATTTTGCACGGTTACCGCTGGTCAATACTTGAAGACGCTCCAGCCCGGCACCCATCGGGCTGGATTGCGGTCGAAACTTCGTCGTCGCTTGGCGTCAATAACATCCACCCCGGTAATAGAACACATGGTGAACCAAAGGTAAACACCTTTTTTGTTAGGCATTATGGGTACATTATCGTTGCGTCCTGACACACAGAGCCATAATCGGTCGTACGACTGGACGTTAACAGGATGTTCATTGGATATTTAATTCGACCGTCCGGAGGTATTGGCATAAACCCTCAGATTGACCGAGTTGAACGCATATTGGTTGTCAATTGCGAGACATCGTAGGTCGATGATTAAAGGTGAAGTAACAGTCTCATGACGCTCTAAACACATCGAGACGTCGAACCCAAAATTGATGGCTTGCGCGGAGGATTGGCCGTGAGCGAAGAACAAGTATCAGGACCGCCGATTATCAGTAATCTGGGAGACGACGAAGACTTCGTTGAGCTGGTCGAGATGTTCGTCTCGGAATTGCCGGATCGCGTGGAGTCGATGCGCAAAGCAATTGAAGAGAACGACATGGACGCTTTAAGGCGTTTAGCCCATCAACTTAAGGGGGCTGCAGGTGGTTACGGATTTCCGTCCATAACAGACAACGCACGTGTAGTCGAGCAATCCAGTGAAGCGGCGGAGGACCTAGCGTCCGTACGCCAACAAGTTGAAGAACTTGCAGACATGTGTCAGCGGGCTCGGGCAAAATAACATACGAATCGAAACGATTCGGAGATTGAATTGCGTATGAAACAGGAACGGCGAAAGAAGATTCTGGTCGTTGACGACGATCCAGCCCAACTTGCACTGCACAAGCATATGCTACGCAGTTGCGACGCTGACATTCTCACGGCAACCAACGGTCGTGAAGCATTGGACATCGTTCTTCGCGATGAGCCTCGAATTGTGGTGACCGACTGGCTGATGCCGGAAATGGATGGTCTCGAACTTTGCCGAGCGTTGCGTTCCCATGAGGGTGTTCGCTTCGTCTATGTCATTGTTGCGACCTCAAATACTGGTGGGGACAAAGTCGTTGAGGCATTCAACGCCGGTGCAGACGACTTTGTCGCTAAACCAGTAAACGAAGCAGAGCTACTCGCCCGGCTTTGGGCGGCCGAGCGCATCGTGTCGGCAGAAAGCACGCTCGCCAAACGCACGCGCGAGCTGCATCGCGTGAATGCCGAGATGGCCATGGCCCATCAAAAGCTCAACGTTGCAAACGAGAAATTAAAACGCATGGCCACGACTGACGAGCTCACCGGCCTGCTCAATCGCCGCGAAGCGTTCGAACGGCTAAATGACTTTGCGCAGGCGTCTCGGCGTTACGGTCACGAACTCGCAGCCATCATGCTCGATATCGATCACTTCAAGCAGTTCAACGATACCTACGGTCATGCGGCCGGCGATTACGTGTTGCGTGAGACGGCACGTGTTCTGCGAGGCCGTACGCGTACATCCGACAAAGTTGCGCGCGTGGGTGGCGAGGAATTCTTGCTGATCTGTCCCGGCATCAACGGTGAGAACGCGATGCGGTGTGCGGAAAACGTACGCGCAGCCATCGAGCACGCCACGTTTGAATACGAGGGCGTTAAGCTCAATGTGACGGTCAGCTTGGGCGTAGCTGCTTGGAACAGCAGCTATAGTAAGCCCGACGAGATGCTGAAAGACGCCGACGAAGCGTTGTACGTGTCAAAGCGCAGTGGTCGCAATCAGGCGACGCTCGCGAAAAATTCATGCGACACGATGCCCAAAATCGAGAGCGAGTTGTCGGATTCTGCTTCCAAGCAGCCGTCTGACGCACAGGACGAGAAGAAGGTGTCGACAACCTCGTAGCATGCAGCCAGAAAGGCGTCGTAGCCGCAGCTCTTATGGACCAAAGCCAATCTCTCCTTGCCGTGCACGCCGATTGCGGTCATGCTCGCGGTTATGTCGCGCAACTACCAACCGATCATCGATTCGATTGAGCCCGGCCTTGCCCGCACCGCAGCGATGCGCGCTGTGGTGGACGGGATATGGGACGCCTTTGCAGATGCGGGTGTATCGTGGGTGGGTTTCTATATACACGAGGGCGGCGACGAGCTAGTTCTCGATTATCGCCGCGATAAGCCGGCCTGCTCGCCCATCGGCATGCACGGTGCCTGCGGTAAGGCGTTCCGTGACGCGAAGGCGCTCGTCGTGCGCGACGTCAAGGATTTAGGTGAGAACTACGTCGCGTGCGATCCACGCGATCAGAGCGAGGTCGTTCTGCCGTGTATAGATGCAAGCGGCAGGTGCTGGGGTGTTCTCGATTTGGATAGTTTCGACGTCGGCGCGTTCGACGATTCGGATGTGAACGGACTAACCCTGTTGCTGAGAAAAGCCGGTCTTACGGTTTAGCATTATCGGGTGCCTAAACAACAGCGCGCCAGAATGCCTCGTATCGGTCGCGAAGCTCGGTGTGTCGCGCGTGAATCAACCCCGCAATCAGTTCAGCCGTATCTATCAACCGCGGCCCCGAGCGATTGAACAGAGCGTTTCCATCGCAGGCGAATACTTGCTGCTTTCGAACGGCTGTAAGTTCTGACCAACCGGGATGCTTCGATAGATCGCTGATGGTGGTGGCGGCACGTTCCAAATCAAAGCCGCACGGCGCGACGAGAATCACGTTGGGGTCGGCGTCGCGCAACGCCTCCCATTCGATCACGCCGCTGTGACTGCCGGGCTTTGTTATACAATTGATGCCGCCGGCGGCTTCGACAATTTCCGGCATCCAATTCGCAGCGGCCATCAAGGGCTCAGTCCATTCAATGCAAACCACGCGGGGGGGCGGTAGCGCATCGCTGGCGTCTTCTGTGGCCGTTAATGCTTGTAGCCGCGACTTCAGTTTGGCAACGAGAGAATCGGCAGCGTCAATGCAGTCACACGCCGTGCCGACGCGTTTGATATCGCGAAACACATCTGCTAACGATCGTGGGTCGAGCGTGACCATCTTAGCATCGTTTAACGCATCGTGTGCATCAACCACGGCACGCAGGTCTTTCTCGCTGATGGCGCAGACTTCGCATTGGGCTTGCGTAATGATGACATCGGGCTCAATCGCAACCAGTTTTTCCGCGTCGATTTCGTAGAGCGGCTCGCCGCGTTGCAGTTTCGATCGGACTTGTTCGTCGATGGCCGCGCTGGATTGAGTATCATCGATCAACGACCGCGTCAGCCGCGGTCGATCGAGAACATCCGGCGGATAATCGCACTCATGACTGATACCGACGAGTTGATCGGCGAGCCCTAACTGGTAGGCGATTTCTGTAGCAGCGGATAATAATGATGCGATTCGCATGGTGACCTAGTACGCAAAAGACGCGTTGTCGACGTACCGACGTTGCGACCAACGTCAAGATACATAAATGATGCTGCCCGCAAACTATTCGTCGTGAATGATCGGATGGCCCGCTTCGCGCCAGCCTCGATAACCGCCGTCCATCGAAATCACGTTGGTATAGCCCATCTTCTGAAGGCTCTCGGCAGCAAGGGCCGAGCGATAGCCACCGCCGCAATACAAGATCAACTCGGTGGATGTATCCTCGATGTGTTTTTCGATATCGCGTTCGATCACGCCCCGTCCCATGTGGACCGCGCCCGGAATATGACCGGCGGCGTATTCGCTTTCTTCGCGGACATCGATCAGCATGAAATTGTCCTGTGCATCCATGCGGCGACGGATCGTGCCGATATCGGTTTCTTTGACGTTTGCTTTCGCATCGTTGACGAGATTGACGAACCGTTGGGTGTGGTGGCTCATGATTGTTGTTCTCGCTTGCAAGCCTTGGTTACGAGTGGTGTATCAATTCTAATCGGGCTGCATGTACCCGCGTCGGTAGTACGCTGGGTTCCATTTTGGCTGTTGCGGCGCTACTTGTCGATTGCCCGGCTTTCCACTCGTACTATGATCACGAGAAAGGCAAAAGCGCGCAATCATTAAAAGGGGGCTTGACGATGCAGGTTTCGCAAGGGCGTAAGATCGAGTTCGAAGGTTCGCAGGGGCACAAGCTGGCCGCCCGGCTCGATATGCCGTCGGGCGCACCGCGCGCGTTCGCCGTGTTTGCGCATTGCTTTACGTGCAACAAGGACATTCCGGCGGCAACCCGAATTTCCGAAGCTTTAGCACGTTTGGGCATCGCCGTGTTGCGTTTCGATTTCACCGGCCTCGGTTCGAGCGAGGGCGAATTTGCTAACACCAACTTTTCGTCGAACGTTGAAGACTTGCTGTGCGCTGCCGACTGGCTTGCACAGCATTACCAACCGCCGGCGCTGATGATCGGGCATAGTTTGGGTGGAGCGGCCGTATTGGCGGCGGCCAGCCAACTGCCCGATCTGGTCGGCGTCGTCACGATCGCCGCGCCTGCTGAGCCGACCAATATCGAACGACTGATCGCACCGCAACGCGACGAACTCGAATCCAAGGGCGAAGCCGAAATCATGGTGGCCGGGCGGCCGATCAAAATTCGCAAGCAGTTTCTCGATGACATTCGCTCGCACACGCTGCGCGACAAAATCGCGGCGATCGAGTGCCCGTTGCTCGTGATGCATAGCCCGAAGGATAACGTCGTCGGAATCGAGAACGCGCAAGCGATTTTTGATGCGGCCGTGCACCCAAAGAGTTTCGTTTCATTGGCCGAGGCCGATCACCTGATCAAACGCCGGCAAGACACCGACTACGTCGCTGCCGTTCTTAGCGCTTGGGCCACGCGATACTTGCCCGAAGAGACGCAGCGTCCGCGCGACAATGAAAGCGGCGTCGTGACGGTCGGCGAATCGGGATTGGGTAAGTTCCATCAAGACGTGTTGGCCGGTCGGCATCGGATGGTTGCCGATGAACCTGTCAGAATCGGTGGAGACGATGCCGGTCCGGGGCCCTACGAATACGTGTTGGTCGGGTTGGGTGCGTGTACGTCGATGACGCTGCGGATGTATGCCGAGCATAAAAAGCTGCCGCTCGAGCGCGTCTCGGTCACGCTTACGCACGAAAAGATTCACGCCAAGGACTGTGCCGAATGCGATCAGCGCGAGGGCAAGCTCGATCACATTCATCGCACGATCGAGATCGTGGGGGATTTATCCGACGAGCAACGCGAACGCATGTTGCAAATCGCCGACCGCTGCCCGGTGCATCGCACGCTTGAATCGCAGGTGCATATTACGACGGCGGCGAATGTGTGATAGTGATAGATAGCAATGACAGGAGCGATTAACTAAACGTCGCCAACGTCGCGTCGACGATATCTGGGCTGAATTGGCGACCGCGCTCGTTGCGGATCTCGACGAGGGCGTCGCCGATGGAGCGGCTATCTCGATAGGGGCGACACGTCGTCATCGTCGTTAGCGCATCGGCGACCTGCAAAATTTGTCCACCGATGTGGTCGTTTTGTTCGTTTGATTCGCAAAGATGGTCGAAACGACGATGGTGCGTGCGAATCGAATCGCACGTCTCCTCGTCAAAGCCGGCGATGGCCGCCATTTCCGCACCTTCGGCGGCGTGACGGTCGATCACGCGGCGTTCCTCCGGCGTAAGTGGTCCGGGCTTAGCCAGCACGTCTTCCGGAATAAATATCTTGCCGATGTCGTGATACTTGCCCGCATTCTTAAGTGGGATCAACTTCTTATTCGCGATACCTAGCGTGCTCCCGATTGTGATGGCAAGTTCGGCTACGGCATACGAATGGCTCGTAATCTGTTCGAACTGGGTCGTGCCCAGTTGGTCGCTGTAGTGATTAACGGCTTCTCTTAGAATGCTATCCGGCTGATGCTTCGTGTCTTCGATGAGCCAGCTAAACTCGGCTTGCCGCCAATGGCAAACGCGATTGCGACCGTGCTCTTTGGCGAAGTAAAGCGCCTGGTCCGCATGATCCACGACGGTTTCATCGAATTGTGTGGCCGGAGCCGTGGCTACGCCGACGCTAGTCGTAGTGGAGAGGCAATTGCCTTCAAATCTCATGCGAGCCGCTTCAATATGATTTCGTAGCTCTTCCGCAAAGATCATCGCATCGACATGGTTGGTGTTAAATTTGATTATCAAGAACTCTTCGCCGCCCCAGCGCGCACACACGTCCGAGCATTCCGCCTGCGTGCGAATGACTTCGGCGATGTTGCGAAGTACCTGATCCCCGCAAGCATGACCGTGTTCGTCGTTGATGTTCTTGAAGTGATCGATATCGAGGAGAATCGCTGCAATGTCACCGCGGCGGTCGAGCGTAGTGCGACCATTACCGCCGAGCAACTCGTCGGCAGCACGTCGATTGGCCAGGCCGGTGAGCGAATCGCGATACGCCATATTCTGCAATCGGCTGATTCGACGCTGAAGGCGCCGTCGTTCGTTCGTATTGTTTCGGTGGGTATTTAAAGAGGCTTTGATACACGACACCAGTTTTTCCGGATCGATTGCGTCGTCTTTATTCAGGAAGTCGCGGCTGCCACTGCGCATGCTGCGAACGGCGACATCCTGTCGGTCGCTTCCCGACATGGTGATATACGCACATTCCGGGAACTGTTGTGAGAGGCGTTCGATGAGATCGTCCGCAGTAACGGTTACGAGATTGAAATCAACGAGGGCCACATCGAAGGTTTCCCGATCGAGGGCGGCGATACATGCCGCTTCGGATTCCGCGAACCGAACGCGATCGTCCGGGCGGTAATCCGATAAGATTCGCGCGAGTAAATCCATATACTCGCGGTCATCATCCACGATGAGGATCTTCAGACCTTGCAATTTTTTTGCCTCGACACACGAGAAGAAATGTTCGTGTAAAGGTCGTCGGTCGAGGCAATGCACGATCTTAAGTAAATGAACGTTGGGACTAAGAAGTGTTCATCCTAAGCGGACGCCGAGTATCCCTGAGGAATCATCCGCAATAGATTTTCTTATGAATTTGGCGGCAACGTCACCAACGTCAGCCAATACGTCTGCAATTCACGGACGGCCCCGATGAACTTACTCAGGTCGACCGGCTTGGTCACATACGAGTTACAACCGAGGTTATAGCTCTGTAGGACGTCGGTATCATGATCGGACGTCGTTAGCACCACGACCGGGATGTGGCGCAGCCGATCATCGCGCTTAATTTGGTTTAAAATTTCGCGACCACCGATTCTGGGCAGGTTGAGATCCAGGAAGATCAGGTCGGGTACGGGGGCCGATTCGACGTCCGAGAACTCGGCGCGTTGGAACAGGTAGTCCAAAGCGGTTTCTCCATTCTCGACAATTCGTAGATCGATCTTTACGAGTTCGTTATCGAGGGCGCGGCGCGTCAAATGTTGATCGTCGGGATCGTCTTCGATGAGTAAGACCGTCGCTGGTTTAAGTCTTACTGGTGATCTTGTGGTCATGCGTTGGTGGCCCACCTTTCTTGAACGCGAAACGGAAGTGCGAGCCGCCATCCACTGTGGATTCGACCCACATGCGTCCGCCGTGGCGTTCGACGGCTTTGCGACAGATAGTCAGGCCGATGCCGGTGCCATCAGCCTTCGAGCGACCTTGCAGCCGCTTGAACGGCGCAAAAACTAAGTCGCGATAATCTTCTTTAATGCCGACGCCGTTGTCTTCGACGCCAAGTACGATTTCGTCATTTTCTTCAATTGCGGTAAAGCGAATCTGTGGGGCACGATCGTCGGCCCGAAATTTTAGCGCGTTGCTGATCAGGTTTTGATAGAGCTGTGTAACCAACGTGCGATCGCAGTCTACCTCGGGGAGGGTATCGAAACTGATCTCGGCGTTGGTTTCGGCAATGGACGACGATGCCGCTTCGAGTGCGTCTTTGATGCAATCCGCGATGCGCGTCCTACTGAATTTGAGTTCCGCCTTACCGGTGCGCGACAGAGCCAGCAAATCCTGAACCAAGCTACGCATGCGTGCGGCCGAATTCGTTATGACGCGCAGGCTATTTGCAACGTCTTCTGTTCGACCGTTTGCAAGATCTTGCTCGAGCAGATTGGTGTAGCTAGTTAGCTTGCGCAGCGGTTCCTGCAGGTCGTGCGAAGTGATGTACGAGAATTCGTCCAGTTCCCGGTTCGATTCTTCAAGCGCTTGGGCGTATCGCTCGAGTTCTTCCTGATGTTCCATGCGATCGGTAATGTCGATATGGGCACCGGCCAATTGGCGAGAATCATCTGGCAGGCCTCGCAGCCAGCCGCCGACGGACATTATCCAGCGGTAGGTGCCATTTGCATGCCGCAGGCGAAAGACGGAGCGATACTCTTTTGCGCGACCGTCGATATACTCGCGCGCTTTGGCCATCGCGTGTTCGCGATCGTCGGGATGGACATGTTCGAACCAATCGTCGGCGCTACCCCATACCTTGCCGGGGGCGTTGCCGAGTTGTGCGACGAAGGAATCGTTGACCACGACTTTGCCGGAATTTACGTTCCAATCCCAAAGCCCGATGTTGCCCGCGTGAATGGCGTAATACAGCCGCGCTTGCGTGTTCTTGATTTCCTGCTGGGCGCGAACGCGCTCGGAGATATCCGCAACCGAACTCAACACCATCAGGCCTTCGGGCGTTTGAACGGAATTAAGTGCGATTTCAACTGGAAATTCGCTGCCATCCTTGCGAACAGCAGAAAGCATCCGATCTGCGCCCATCGGACGGGGAATCGGATTGCGAAGATAATCGCGTCGCAGTTCTTTATGTTCGGCGGCCTTGTTTGCGGGAACGAGTTTCTCAATCGACTGTCCGACCAACTCGTCGGATGCGTAGCCGAACATGGCGTTGGCCGGAGCGTTGGCAAGCGTAATAGTGCCCGCCTCGTCTACCATGACGAGTGCGTTAGGCGAGTTTTCAACCACGGTTCGAAAGCGTTGTTCGCTTTGTCTCAGCGCCGCTTCGGAGTTTCGCACCTGCGTAAGATCGATAAAGGTGAGTACGACACCATCGATTCTTTCTTTTTCATCTCGATAAGGTCGAACCCGCATAAGGAAAGAAGTGCCCTCCGCCGTGACGACCTGCTCCTCGCGCTCTTCGGCGTTTTCCTGCACATCGCGCACATAGCTCAGTACATTGACGTCTTTCAGATTGTGCGAGATATCCGAGATTGGGCGGCCAATGTCGGTGGTGCGCAGGTTAATTGCGCCGCGAATCGCCGGCGTGAATCGCCGAATCGTGAGTTTCGGATCGAGGAATACCAATCCGATTTCCGTGCTGGATATCAGGTTGTCGATGTCATTCGACAGCCCGGTGAGTTCGACGATTTTCTCCTGATACTCTGCGTTTACGGTATAAAGCTCTTCGTTGACCGAGTGCAGCTCTTCGTTGGTCGATTGCAATTCTTCATTGGAAGAAACAAGCTCTTCGTTGGTGGATTGCAACTCTTCATTGCTGGTTTCTAACTCTTCGATCACACTTTGCAGATGTTCGCGCGATTGTTGTAGTTCGGTCTCCAACGTTTGGATGCGCTCGTCGGCGACGGCATCGATATTGAACGCGGTCGGGCGATCGAGTGGCGGTGTTCCATCCTCCTCGGCAGATGGAGCGTGCGGATGGTCGAAGCGGAAGAATCGATACGCGTGTAACTCATGTTGGCCGCGGCCCGACAGCGCCTTACACGAAATGGTGACAGGCTTGAACTCGTCATCAACCGAAACGCTGAACGGGCCGAGTGCGACGGCTTGCTCCCCATCGTTAGTTCGTTGCAGTGCGGCGTTGATCGCCAGCTTGAGCTCCGGGCGTACGAGGATAGGCAATGCCGACGTCGGCCGACCGGTCCTGGCGGAGAAGTAATCCTCTATGGCGCCGAAGACGTGTAACACCTGACCCTCGCGATCGGTCAGGATGCCCGCAGGCACCACGTCGTCGAGCAAGGCGTCGTAAGCGTGAATCAGGTTGGGCGTTTTCGGTGTACGCAGTGCCATCGCCGTGCCGCGGTTGGGCGTGTTACGCAGACCTGCGGAGATTCGATCAATATGCGGCAATTGCATGTGGCGTCGTTTGGTGAAAATCTTCCAATGACCGTCCAAGACGTCGAATTCCGAGGCGATGCCGCCCAGCGTTTCACTCGCGCCCAAAAAGAGCGTGCCGCCCACACGCAGGGCGAAATGGAACAGCGAAAGAACTTTGCGTTGGGTCTCGGGCTCAAGGTAGATCAACAGATTGCGACACGACAGCAAGTCGACGCGCGTGAACGGTGCGTCTTCGATTAGGTTGTGTTGCGAAAAGACGATGCACTGGCGAATCTCGGGTCGAATCGTGAAGAGACCGTCATCGTATGTGAGATAGCGGTCGCGCCGATCGGGCGCTAGGCGGTTGATGGTTTCTTCGGCGTAGCGCCCATGGGAGGCGATTTCGAGCGACCCCGTGTAGATGTCCGTTGCAAATAGCTTAAGGTTTGGGTCCACCCCTAGCGCTTCGGCACGCTCGTGGATCAGGATGGCAACGGAATAAGCTTCTTCGCCCGTGGCGCATCCGGCGACCCAAACGCGAACGGCGTCGCCTGGTTTTTTCTGCTGCAGAATCTTGTCGATGGCTTCGGTTTGAAGCGCGTTGAAGGCTTCTTCGTCGCGGAAGAATTCCGTCACGCAGATGAGTAAATCCTGATAGAGAGTTTGCAATTCAGACGGGTCGTTTCGCAAGCGACTGGCGTAGGATTCGATCGAATCATAGCGACCAATGAGCAGCCGGCGATCGATACGGCGAGTGATCGTGCTGCGTTTGTAATAGCTAAAGTCGAGTTTGAAGTGCTCGCGCAGCATGTCCATGATGTCGTTGACGATGTCGGTCGAGGATTCGAGATCGGGGACACCCGGCAACGTTCGGTTCTTTTGCGGGTCAACAACATAACGTGCCAATGCTGCTGGCATCTTGTCCGGCGGTAGAATCCAATCCACAAAGTTGGTGTTGATCGCGCTGCGCGGCATGCCGTCAAATTTGGCCGTCGCCGGGTCTTGCGCGACGGTCAAGCCACCGGCTTCTGCAACATTTACGAGGCTGCGCGAACCATCGCTGCCCGAGCCCGACAGCACCACGGCGATCGCGCGCTGCCCGACGTTTGACGCCAGAGAGCGAAAAAATGTGTCGATCGGCAGGTGCAGGGGTTCGGTGTCGTCGCGATCGACCAGAATCAACCGATCGTCTTCGACGGTCATATCCTTCTTTGGGGAGATCAGGTAGATATGGTCCGCCTCGATTGGCATTCCGCTTTCGGCGCGCTGAATGGGCAGGTCCGTCTTGCGAGCCAGCAATTCCCCCATCAGGCTTTCGAATTCGGGCGACAGGTGTTGCACCACGACGTACGCAATACCGCTGTCGGGAACGGCATTGCGAAAGAAATCTTCCAAGGGTTCCAGTCCGCCGGCCGAAGCGCCGATTCCGGCGATGAACGGGGCGGCGGCGAGTTTTGGGCAGGGGGTGTATTCCATGTAGGATCGTTCGAGCTAGTCGCATTGAGATCTGAAAGATACGAGCCGGCCCGCGAGCATCTAAGGTTCGCGAAGATACCGAATGCCACCAGTATGATTCAGTTATATTAAATAGCAATGAAAAATTTGGGCTTCTAGGTTGGTTTAGTGTGAGCGGAAGCTCGCTAGACCTGTGAAATCGTAAAATGGAGGCTTGGTGGCCAACGGCTAACAGTGGACGAAGTATAAATTGCGAGGTGCGTCATTTTCCTCAATCTACCCGGCCGGGTGTCCTATAGCGGTGGTGGTATAGCACCCAATTTATACGACAGAGGAATTGGTTTAAATGACACATGTGGTTTGGTTGGTTCCAGGTCGTGTTTGGTATTAGCGATCATGATCTATGGAAACGCTTTTATCTCGTGAGATTTGGACGATATGATCATGATTTGGGAAATCTCTAGCCGAAGATAATCTGCTCGCTTCGGTCAGAATAAGAATGGTTGACAAGTTGCTGCTCATCTTCGATGTCTTCGGCTTTCCGCCGCGCTGGTCGTGCGGCCTCTGGAGTTTCCTGCACGGCTGGACGCACATCGTTGCCGACGTTTAACCGCAGTGGCGTATTTCGTCATTCTCACCAGCTCCGACGAGGAGCGCGAGGTCAAGAAGGGCTACGAATTAGGTTGCAATTCCTATGTCACAAAGCCGTTAACGTTCGAAGGTTTCGTGATCATGATTCGAAACCTGCTCGACTATTGGTTGGATCTCGTACGCCTACCTACGGGCGCCGGCTAATAGGACTTCTGCCGATCCGCTATATTGCGAGGCATGGCTTCTCAAAACCAAACTTCCAAAGATATTCTCGTTACCGGCGCCGCTTCGGGCATCGGCTTTGCTACGGCTGAACGCATGTCTGCTGACGGTCGCCGCGTTTGGCTGGCAGACATAGATGCCGCGCGCTTGGATGCGGCGGCGCAGTCGCTTGATGGTGCCGTTGCTATGCCGCTCGACGTCTGCGACGAAGCCGGTTGGCAGACGGCGGTCAAGAAGATGCGCAACGACGGCGCAAACGTGGGAGCCGTTGTTCACGCCGCTGGAATTTCCGCCGCCGCACCGATCGCCGAGACGAGCCTTGCCGAATGGCGGCGCGTGCAAGCCGTGAACCTCGACGGCGCATTTCTGGCGACCAAGTTCGGTGCAGCGTTATTAGGTGACGGTGGTGGTGCGATCGTGCATATCGCGTCGGCCTCAGGCGTGCGACCCACGGCGGGGGCGGCGGCCTATTGCAGTAGCAAGGCGGCCGTGCGAATGCTTGCGCGCGTAGCGGCGCTGGAACTGAAGCCGCGCGGGATTCGCGTGAACTGTATCTGCCCGGGAGGCGTTCGCACGCCCATGTGGGAGTCGATGGATTTCTTCAAAGCCGCCGGAAAACGCCTCGGTTCGGTCGATGCCGCCTATCATGAAATGGAAACGCAAGGCGGTTGCCGATTCGCGACGCCGGAGGATATCGCGGCGACGGTTGCCTTCCTACTCTCCGACGCGGCCAAGTTGATGACGGGGGCGGAAGTGGTGATGGACGATGGGTTTACGTTGGGGGCGGGCGGGGCTTGACGAGTTTGTATTTGGTGTGCGCGGTGACTTTGTTTACGCCGTGTCAATTTATGACGCGATCCGCTTGTAACGACGAAAGCAATTGCAATTCTGTCGGCGGTGTCACGGAACTGATCCACGCTCCGATGACGACGTCTGGGGTTGTGTTCACAGTTTGCGGTTTATGATTCAGTCCGCCAACGTAGATATGTGACACATCGCCAAGTAACTCGGTATTGCTTTCCATGTCATTTTCGAACAAAGGTGCGGGAACTGTGTTAACGATTATGGACGCGTTCTTCGGTGAGAAAATCCGAAGCGAGGCGGATCGATGTAGCAGGCTCGACGTGTGCTTCGCAATGGTGCCGGGAGCCAGGTAGAACCTGTTCCTCGCCGCAAACAACATCACCACCAGTGCCGGAAGCAAACCCATTAATGCATATTTGCCTGCAAACCCGAAGGGTAATTCGCGGTTATCTCGCCAAAATTGAAACAATGTCAAACCTAGGTCAAAGAACTGATAAAGGCAGTAACTTATAAACAGTAAGTACAACACTTTGACGATACGCGACTGTGAGTTGAACGCGTCGAAAATAAGTTGTCCGAATGATCTTTTGTCGTCGCCTGTTTCGGGCCCGTAATGAATTTGATCTCGAAGTGAGGCGATGATGGCTAAATCGGCCTGCTTAGTGGCTGTTAGATCGATCGGTTCAAAACCGACATTGATTGGCTTAGGGGTTTTTAGCTGCGGTGTATTTGCCATTCGGCAAATCACGACATGACCGGGCGGCATTTTGCGAATTGCCCTTTGATAGATGAACCACGTGAAGTAACCGCCCATCATCTTCAGTTCCAAGCATCGATGCGGCAGTCGTGACGGACCGGCGGGTGAATTGCAAACTCGCTGAAGGCGTTTGAATCGAAGCGCGTTTTTTCGGCGAATCTGAGATCGCTCTACCAGAAGGTATGTGCCTAAAATCACGACGTAGGGGACCACAATCGAGATAGCAAGCGAGATCGCCAATAAATGTGGCGGGATATCAATCTGGGCTGGCTGGTTTAGCGGTCTGGGCATGTAGAACAATGTGGACGAAAAGATTAACACGTTGCAACAACATGCGATGCCGATGCAGATGAAAAACCCTTTGGTGCGCCCCAACGGATGTACGGATATCTGATGAACCTTTGCGGCTTGGTTGTTTCGGCTCATAGCGTACCCATCTGTAAATCCGTAGCGTTTATAGACTTAACCGGCTTTTAATTTGAGTTTAAAGGATCGTTACGTCCGTTGCGACTAACCTATTCTGACGTTAGATGGTCATAGTGGTTGTGGGAGCGGTCTAGCCGAACCCGTTGGTCCGCGACACAATGTGCATGATCGAATGCAAATCCCCCAAAAAAGAACAGAGGAGCCGAATGATTTCAACCCGTCACGTCATTTCAAAATTGATTTGCTTGGCCATGTTGCCGATTGCAACCAGTCAAGCGTTTGCCCAATCCCCCGACGACAACCCGCGTTGGCCGCGGGATGTTTACGCGCCCGATGGCACGATAGTCGTCTATCAACCCCAGATCGAAACCTTCGATGGCGATCGGCTTACCGCCCGCGCCGCCGTCGCCTTCGAGCCGCGCGACGGTCAGGAACCCGTCTACGGTGCCATGTGGTTCGAGTCGCGCGTAGCGACCGACCGCGATCAGCGCTTGGCCACGTTCTACGACGCGACAGTGACGCGCGCGATGTTCCCGTATGTCGACGACCGTCGCACGGAAGACTTGCGGCGTCGCGTGGTCGATGAAATGCAATATTGGGATTCGACCATCACGCTCGATCGCTTGGTCGCGCTGTTGGAACTGGCCGATCTCGATCAGGTCGACGACGCGCCGAATTTCGATAACTCGGCTCCGTCCGTGATCTTTCGGCCCAACCCGGCCGTGTTGGTCAGCATCGACGGTCATCCCGAATATCGCAGCGTGCCCGGTAGCAACCTGATGCAAATCATCAACACGCCGTTCTTGCTGCTGTTCGATCAAAACACGCAGCAATACTTTCTGCGCGGCGGCAGTATCTGGATGTCGGCCAACGACTTGGCCGGACCGTGGCGCGACGCGAATAACCCGCCGCCTGCCGTGGTGGAACTCGGTCGCGACATCGAAATCACGATGGTCGATGAAGAAGCCCAGATCGGCGGCAACCGCGTGCCGGAGATTTTGGTAACGACCGAAGCGGCAGAGTTGATCGCCACCGACGGTGAGCCCAACTACGCGCCGATCAACGGCACCAACCTCCTCTACATGACCAACACCGATAGTGACGTGTTTGTCGATACGTCGAGCCAGCAGCGTTATGTGTTGCTGTCGGGCCGATGGTATCGTTCGCGCTCGTATGCCGGTCCGTGGGACTTCGTCGATAGCCGCGACCTACCGCCGGACTTTGCTCGCATAGATGACGGTTCGAGCGTTGCCGACGTGTTGCCGCACGTGTATGGCACGCGCCAAGCGACGGACGCCTGGGCCGATACTTACATTCCGCAGACCGAAGAAATCGAACGTGCGAACGTAACGCTCGATGTTGACTACGACGGTGACCCTGTCTTCGAACCCATCGGCGGCACACAACTCGCCTATGCGGCCAACTCGCCGTTCGACGTGGTGCGCTATCAAAATCGATACTATTGCTGCAACAATGCCGTTTGGTATGTTTCGTCGCGGCCGCGCGGTGGTTGGAGCATTTGCGACACTGTGCCGCAACCGATCTATTCGATTCCGCCGACCTGCCCGATCTATCACGTGCGCTATGTGCGCGTGTATCGTCACACGCCATCGACAGTCATCGTCGGTTACACGCCGGGCTATACCGGCTGCTTCCGTCGCAACGGCGTCGTGGTCTATGGTACCGGCTACCGCTATCAACCCTGGCGGCGCACGGTTTATTACCCGCGACCGCGCACGTTTGGATTTGGCGCGACGTACAACCGCTTCACCGGCAACTGGGGCTTCCAAGTCGGTTTCTATAGCGGTCGTCAGTGGGTCGGCTTTGGCGTGCAAAACAATCGCTTCGCCCGCACTGGTTGGCGCGGCGGCCTGCGCTCGAATTGGTGGGGCCCGGGCGGCTTTCATGCGCCGCGACATCGCATCGTATCGCGCGGTCGGCGGTTCAACGTTCGTAGCGGCTTGTCGCCGAACATCTATGTCTCGGCGCGCAGGTCGCGTGGCGGCATCGTCGGCGGCAGCCGCCATTACAACCGCGTGCGCGACCGTCGCACGACGGTGATCAGCAAGCGCCCGCGACCGACACAAAACGTGCGCCGACGGTCGCGGGATAACACGCTGTTCGTCGATCGCGCGGGTCAGGTGTTCCGCCATTCGATGAAGCAAGGTTGGCTCGAACGCACGCGCGATGGCTGGCGTCAACGCGACAACCGCGATGACAATCGACGTCGCGACAACGTTCGTCGCCCGACTGGGGATCGTGACGATCGCCGGGGTAACGTAAAGCGACCCACGCGCGACCGGGATGATCGTCGTGATAACGTGATGCGGCCGACGCGCGATCGAGATGATCGTCGTCGAACGAATCAGCCTGACCGTGACGATGGTCGTACCCGCGCACAGCGTCCGACGCGTCGCCGGAGCGCCACGATTCAGGACCATTGGGATGCCCGCAAGCGTGGCTCGGTCCGCACACGTAAGTATCGCAACTATCGCGAACGCACCGACCGCGACGGTATGGAGCGCGTTCAGCGGCGCAAGAAAGATGACGGCGATCGCAAGGCGCGCGAACAACGCCGACGCACGAAGGACGATCGCAAGATGCGCGACCGTCGCACCAAACGGGACGACGATCGACGCAAGGACGATCGCCGAAAGCGGGATGAAGATCGCCGTAAGAAGAAGCGGAAGGATGATTAGGCAAAGCAGCGAGCACCTTGGCGAAATGCCTTAAAGTTTTGCAGATCGCCAAATCGAGTTCTCGCGAGATTGCTCGATTCGATTCGAGCAGAATGAAGCGGCGCTGGATTGAATCTTGCGCTTGCCTAAATGAATAAACGCCCCGCCATTGCAACGGCGGGGCTTTTTTCGTTTGCTGCCTAAAAAAATGACGACGCTTTACACGCGCGATTCTTAACTGCCCAGCCCGCCACCGACGCGTCGTATGCCGCGCATCGCCAGCGATAGCGCTTCGGTATTGCTCGCGTGTTGCAATGCTTGCGTGCCGCTGATCGTTTTTGCGTTGTATAGCTCGAGCAAGTGCTGGTCGTAGGTTTGCATGCCCAATTCGCCCGTCGCGATGTAGTCGCTCAGTTCGTCGATCTGATTGTTCTCGATGAACCGTTCAGTCACGCCCGAGCCGCGCAAAACCTCAACAGCCGGCACGCGCCGGTCGTCGCGCGTGGTTACCAAACGCTGACCGACGATTGCCTCGATGCTGTGCGATAACTGCGATAGCAAAATCTTGTGTTCGGCCGGCGGGAACATCGCAATCACGCGTTCGATCGTTTGCGCCGTATCGGCACTGTGCACGGTGCTTAACACTTGATGACCGGTGTCGGCAGCGCGTAAGGCTATGCGTAGCGTTTCCACATCGCGCAATTCGCCGACCATGATGACGTCGGGGTCCTGTCGTAGTGCTTGTCGCAGGCCTTGCTTAAATGACGGCGTATCTTGACCGATCTCCAATTGCGAAATCATCGACTTGTCGCTTTGAAACAGAAACTCGATCGGGTCTTCGATGCTGATGATCTTGGTCGGATATGTACGATTGATCAGGTTGAGCATCGCCGCCAACGTCGTGCTCTTGCCGCTGCCCGTGGTGCCGGTGACCAACGTCAAGCCACGTCGCGACAACGCGATATCTTCTAATACGGCGGGCAGATTTAAGTTATTAAAGTCGGGTGACTTCGTCGGCACCACGCGCATCACGAGCCCCGGCATGCCGAGTTGCCGATACGCGCTGCAACGGAAACGCGCAATATCGGGGTCGGTAAAAGAGAAGTCGATGCCGTTAAACAAGCGCTCGTCGGAATTGTCGATCAGATGCGGTGGTAGCAGCCCTTGGATAAGTTGACGAAGTTCGTCTTTCTCCAACTTGGGCATGTCGAGCCCGCGCATGCGACCGGCGATGCGTAACATGGGGGCGGCGTTAGCTTGCAGGTGAATGTCGGACGCACGATTGGCGACGGCAAACTTTAGCAGATTGGGCAGGTCCAGCGGCATGGCTTCTCTCCTTTGCGTTTGGATTATACCCGCCGTGCGTTACGTAGACCTAGCCGCCGCCACCAGTTCCGAAACAGTGGCACGCAGCAGCTCGTCGCCGCCGAACGTCATTCCCAACCCCCGCAGTTTACCCGTTTCAATCTGGTTTTTCGGCCCGTTGTTGGTGCCGCCGATTTCCGCGGTGCTGCCGCTGATCTCCCACGCCAGTTCGGCAACGTGCTTCTCGGAGATGTACTGGTCGTAACAATTAAACGCTTGCCCCCGCGTTTGTTCGGCATCGGCATTCAGCAACACATCGACGGCCTTGGCGACATCGGCGGCGTGCACCTCTTTGCCGCCGCGGTCGCTATTGAACGCCTTTCCCTTTGCCACGTCGCGCACGATATCAAACCAGCGGCTGTTCTCAGCTGGCGTCGCGGTGCCGTAGATACCCGTCGGTCGCACGGCGCAAACGTTCCAGCCTTGGCCTAAGCCAAAGCTGTGTACGAACTTCTCGATGGCCGCCTTGTGCGCGCCGTAATGCGTTGTCGCCCATAGCGGGTGCGCTTCGTCGAGCGCGCGATCGTCGAGAATCACTTCGTGTACGGCACAGGTCGAAATGAACACAAAGCGCGGAATCTCCAACCGAAACGCCGTTTGCATCAATTGCAAGCTGCCCATCAGATTTACGCGCACGAATTCTTCGAATGCATCTTGTGCCGACGCGCGAAAGCCCATTCCAGCGGGTCGATACAACGCGCTGTGCACCACGGCATCGACACCGCTGCACAGTGACTCGTAACTATCCGGTTGCGTCAGATCGCCAGCTTGCCATTCGATGCCATTACTATGGTCGAAGCCGTCGCGATTGGACTGCGGTCGAAACCAGCAACGACAGTCATGACCATTGCCCGAAAGGCGATTGACGATGTATCGACCGAGGAAACCGGTCGCGCCGGTGATTGCGATTTTCATTGGAATGGTCCTTCGATTGATTCGTTAACCGATCACCATCGACGCGTAGCCGACGGCATCTTGCGACGGCGCGAGGCCGAGTTCGGCGGCCGCGTCTTCACTGGTGCGATGTTCCAACAGTGTTGCCGTTTGTGCGCCGCAAGCCTTGCATGCTTCGATGGTGGCCGCCAACGCGCCGGCACCGCACGCGTTGCGGTTATGCAGCGCTTCATCAACGACGCGTTCGGCTTCCATGGTGCGCACGAGATTGATCATGCGTTTGTCGTTCACGTCGCGCGCCCATTGCAGGCCATCGGGGCCGACGCCCTCGGGCGTAAAGCCGAAGCGCGGGCCGTAGTGCGTTAGGTCGGTCGAACAAACGAACAACGCTCGTACGCCATACGCACGACACGTCCGGCCGATCGAGCGACCGAGCGTCGCCGCGTGCTCGTCGGGCTGCACCAGTATGGGCACGAATGGCACTTCGCCCAGCAACTCTTGGATAAACGGCAACTCCACTTCGATGCTGTGTTCGCCTTCGTGTGCGTGCGGGTCGGCCTGCAACAGGCCGGTTTGCCCCATCAACCGTTCGCACAGACGCTGCTCGACTTCGACCATGCCCAACGGCGTTTCCCAACCACCGCGGTCGAAGCATGTCGGCTGTTTGCCGTGCGGAATGTGAATGGCGCCGAACACGACGACGACTTGCGGCAGGTCGCGCTCGCATACCGCGAGCAACGATCGCGCGGCCGTTGCGCCGCTGAATTTCCATCCGGCATGGGGCATGATGCAACCGTGGATGCGGTCGGGCAGAGCGGGTGCGTCGGCGCTGGCCGCGCGGGAGCGTGCGGCGTTGATGCAGACCTCCAATTCGTCAGCGCATCGGTCACGGTCATCGGGATAGAACGTGCCCGCAACCGACGGCTCGCGAATCAACACGAGATTACCTCGGCGCAGAGTACGCGTGGAACAGAAGCGCGTTGCACTTGGATGGCGCAAAAGAGCAGCATGCAACGCACTATATCAGCGTCGCGCAAACATTTCGATTGCGCAGGTGCAACGATGCTGAACGGTGGATGAAATCTGGCGTGAATTGTGATGGATTAAGCGGCTGGCCGTGAGCGAACTACACACGCACGTCGAGGTTGCTGCCGACGGCAGCCAGCAAATCCTGGCTCGCCGATTCGAGGTTTTCGCTGGCGGCTTCGAGCAGTTGCACAACCGCGTCGCCCTGCGTGCGTTGATTGTCGATCAACTTGCCCGCAACGGCGACTTGTGCCTGAAAGGCTGTCTCGGCGGATTTGAGCGAGACGGCAGCGCTAGTGACTGATGAGACGTTCATACCGTCAGTATCGGGCCGCGCACGTTCGGGCATGAATCGCCGAACGCGGCGGGGTCCGAATAACGCCTCGCTAACGATCGACGCGTTATCTCGTGCCGAATTCGAGCCGCTCGCGGAAAGACCGCACGAACAGGCCGTGCACACGACCCACGATGTAGGTCGAGTAGAAGAAGAAACTCATCACCGTACCCCAGATGCCCAACGCCACGGAGACGCCGCCCAAGGCGCCGGCCCCTGCGTCTTCGCCCATTCTGGCGACACGGTCGATCATGTAGTTGAAGAAGATGAAACCGCCGCCAAACAGCATGATCATCAGATAGAGACTGACCAAGACGAACATGAAGAAATAATGAAAGTGCGTCCGTAGAATTGACTTACCAACCTTGAGCGGATTTAACGCGCCCCCCAAGTTACCAAGCGCCAACGCGATCAACATCATTGGGTAGAAGAAAAGATAAGTCAGCGAGGCGATGATGTAAGGGGATACCTTTAACATCCCCACCCAATCCTGATCTAAAAACAACTGGATAAGGTCCGCATCACCTACGAATAACGTGTCGACCACCCCCATGACCGCCCCGTAAATCGTGAGCAAGATCAGCCAAGACGCGGTACTCTTCGCGATGTCGTTTAGGTTCCAACTCATCTTCGGCGGCGCGTCTTCACCAATACTCGTCGATCGCACCACGTCAAAAAACGTATGCACGGCCACGCCGGAGAAAAAGACCACCTCCAACATGAACACGCCCGTGACCAGCAAGGCCGCACCCGATAGGTCGGCGCCTTCACCTTCCTGAGCGGTACCGACGTTACTAAACGTCATCACGGTCGCCGCCACGGTCACCACCGCAACGGGAATGATGCCGGCACCAACGGCGATACTGCCGGAGTTGATAATGCTCCAGATCGCGGGGATCGGGTACAGCATGGCCCGGCCAACTTCGGTATAGAAGCCGCCCTTGGAGAACGGTTGGTATTTCTTTTTCTGCTTGACGGTGCGGCCACTGCTAAGGCCGCCGCCGGACGTCGCCGAGATGGGCTTCCAACAATGCGAACAAAGGATGTCCACCGTCGGGTCGTCGGAGCGCGTCTTGGCACCGCAACTCGGGCAGATGCGCATGTTCGGATCGGCATTGGCGGCATCTTCCGCCGCCGTCTGTGCTTCGATTTCAGCGCGTTCTTCCTCAGAAAGTTGCTGCGTCGTTTTTTCCTGACGCGCGAAGTCTTCCAGATTGAGCCCGCCGCCTCCGCCCGCACCGACGGTCGACTGCTTCATCTGCGGAACCTGAAAGCCGCGATTGCAGGCCGGACAACGAATGGCCTTGCCCGCGTATTTGTCGGGTACGTTTAAGACTTTCTCGCAGCGCGGGCAGCGAAGTTTCATCGGGTGAATCCTATGTTTCTCGGTTGCGGTTGGTTGGGCGGCAGGTGCGTGGCGGTCGCCGCGAGAATCCAGTTTAAGAACCTTGGGGGCCATACGCAATCTGATACGCCGTTTGCGACGTTGCGACGGTGGATATCGGGCGATATGGGGCGGGTTTTGCGAATTAAGAAGCGGGTTGGATGGCGGTGCGAATTTCGGCGAGAAGCTGATCGACCTTAAAGGGCTTAAACAAGACCGCGTTGAGGCCGTCCTTGCGGGCTCGCACGATCGAATGGTGCGGGTCGTAGCCGAAGCCCGTCATTAAAATAACCGCCGTCTGGGGCGATCGATCCCGGGCGGCGGCAAACACTTCGTAACCTGTTTTGTGCGGCATTTTGATATCGGCGAGGACGAGGTCGAACGATTGGGCCTCTAGCTGCTCGATCGCGTCGGCACCATTGACGGCGGTTTGGACGGTACAACCGCAACCCCTCAAAACGCCGCCGATGGTCTCGCGAATAATCTCTTCGTCATCGGCAATGAGCACCGTCTTACCGTTCAGCAGCGGATCGCACGATTTTTCAACGCCGTAGCGACCGCGAATGCCGGCTTCGGGGTTGGCCACATCGCGGACGCGATCTTTGATGGCCTTGGCGTTATCGATGATAGCATGGAGGCGATTACGCAAATCGTCGTTGCCGATGTACTCCTCCATGATGTTGCCGGCTTCGGTGACGATGTCGTTTAGCGGGCCGCCGATCTCTTCGATAACGTCGTCTGCCAATTGGCCGGTCGATTCGTAACGCTCGATGATCAACAAGTCGAGCATGTTGAGCGCCATCGCGACATAGCGACCGAGCATTTCCGCAAATTGACGATCGTCTTCATTAAACGCGGCGGGTTCGTCGGATTCTAAATCCAACACGCCGATGATTTTGTCGTGCAATCGCAACGGCACGGTCAGCGAACTGCGCGCCGACTCTAAACCGAGCAAATAACGCGGGTCGGCATGCGTGTCGTGACAGATATAGCTGCGACCGGTCTCGGCGACATAGCCGCTGATGCCGTTGTTGTTGACGTCGACGCTTAGCTTGAGGTTTTGCCCCTCTTCGCTCATGCCGTGCTGCAGAACCATCTCTAGCCGATTGCTCTTCTTTTCAATAAGCAAGACGGCGAAGTTGTCGAAGTGCAGCAGGTCGTGCAGGTAACGCAGAATCTTGTTTTCGAGCAGGCGCAGACGTTCGTCGGCGCTCATGCCGGATGTGTCTTCGAGATCGAGCCGCACCAACTCGCGACCAGCCATGTCGATCGCATCGATTTTCTTTTGCAGGCGCGTCGAGTGGGTCGTTTCGACCACGAGCGCCGAATACTGCTGCACGGTGCCTTCCATGTCCGCAATCGGCGTGACGGTGACGTCAAAGTGGCGATCGGTGCCGGCGGAGGCGCAGAACTGTCGCGCTCGCATGTGAGCCGGTTTCGTTGCGGATTGGTCAATGCGACTGTCGAACGTTTTGTGGCAGGAGTCGATGATTTTGCCGAACAGGTCGTCCGGAAAGGCCTTCATCTTTGGGTTGGCCCATAAGACGGTGCCGCGGGCATCGTAAATGCAGGCACCTTGCCCCATGGTTTCGAGCAGTTTGAACGCGTGGCGCTCGACGTCGCGAAGATGGGCAAGTTGATCGAAGACAGACGCGTCGGCGACGATCAGGTCGTACGAGCCGTGTTCCATAAACTGGACGGCGTCTTCAGCGGTTGCGACCGCCACGATTTCGATATCGTCGCCGAGACGGGAGAGGATCTCGGGAGCCGATGGCTCCGAGTCGGTAATAGCGAGAACTCTGCGATTGGCTGTTGTGGCGCTCATGATGCCTGATGGCGCTGTGAGCCGACTGCTGAACGAATCCGTCCGTTCGAACCGAGGCGCGAAGTTGATCGTTCGGGAAGACTCCATCCCGATTTAAACCGCTCTACATCTAAATGATATCCAGCGGACACCAAAAAGACAAAACCCGTGGTAGGCATTCGGTGCATCATCTTTGTAAGCATCGGCGGACGTTGGCCGCGGGGTAAGTCAATAAATCTTCGTAAAATTGAAATGAAGTGTGCATTTACGCCCGAAACAGGCACCGAACGCGTGTGCGGCGCGGGCTGTCCGTTGATGGTGTGCGCGACGTTCCTCGCGTGTTTCGATTGGCACTTTGGCCGCGAGTCTCGCATGTTAGTGTTGGGCGGACCATCTTTTTCGGTCGTGGGACTCTCTGTTGCTGCCCAAGATTTGTGTGAACGCGGAAGTTTCCATCGCCACAAGACACAATTTCAAGGAGTGGTATCGAAAGGGGAGCCTCGCCATCATGGCGGTGCTTATTCGCGTTTCCCATCGGTGAGACACCGATGCTCCTCGTGGCAAAAATCAAACGACACCAGCCCCCAATTTCAGGGCTCCCAGATTCTTCCTCCGAGTCTGCGGTCACGAAAGCGCTGCAGCAAATTCGGCTGATGTCGTGGATGTAAAAATCGGATTCTTCGTCTCGGCAGAGACCGGAGGAAAATAGCCCGCCGTTTTCAACGGTGGTGGTTCGCATGGCCCGAACGAATCGTCCTGGAAGGACGATGGGAATCTGAAACCGCACTACTCGCTCAGATATCGCTTCACGCGCGGGGCCAGCCACTTCCGCACGAAGTAACGATTCGTCCAGCTTTCGTGCTGACCGATGTTGCCCAACTTGATGAGTGACGGCGTCCACTCGATTTGCTCCAACGGTGCGACGGTCGTCGCTGTCTGAGTCGATTCGCGAGCGGCCTGCTCGCGAAACCCAACAGCCCCCGCAGCCATGCCGAACTCGCGATCGACGGTGCCGAAGATCGACGTTCCCAGCCCCAACAATAGGGCATCGTGCCGCGAATAGCAGTTCACCAACGCGCCGCTGAGGTGGGCTCGTGCCGGTCGCGTATCAAACGACGGCCCAACTGCTGCCGCCAATAAAAACGCGGCCTCGACCTTGGCATCCGCAGGTAGGCGTTCGAGGGCCAAGAGGGCCAGCCCCGCACCGCCCGAGTGGCCCACGAGCACGACGGGGCGATCCGGATACCGTTGCTGATACGCCACGATGCCTTTGGCCAACTTCGCCGCCTTGCGCCGGTTGGCGGTCAAATCCGCGAGATTGATTAACGCGCCGCCGGGCACGCTGGTGCCCCATTCGTAGCGCTCGATCGCGCAATTAATGCCGCCGTCGTTCAGCCCCAGCACCAAGTCGCGATTCCAAATGCTCGGCCCCTCGATGCCGGGCAATACGATCACCTTGCCGCGCTCCAGCCGCTGCGGGTCGGTCGCTAAGCGTTCGGGCACACAACCGACCGACGCGGATAGCAAGCAGGCGGCCACAACCATAAAAAAACGGCCCGCAAGGCGCGTCGAGCACGCGTTGCGGACCGTCGGAAATCGTGCGTAATCGAAGATCATGCGAGGCTGGGCATCGGCCCGTGTGTCGGTGCGGCAGGACGGCTGCGATGCTCGATGTGGCGGTCACGGAAGTTCACGTGCAGCAGCAGCACCCACATGAGCGACGACTGAGCGACGGCCAATGCGATGTACCAGACGATAGGCAGCGGCTCCATGAAGCTGTACTGAATCATGACGGCCAGCGTGCCGAAGCTCGCCAGCGTGCCGAGGAAGACCATCGTGGCGGCGACATAAAGCCACGTGTCGTAGCGGCTGTTCCAGCGGAGGGCCCACGTACCGGCAAATGCGGCCATAAACAAGGCCACCGTCGCAGCGATGATTTGGTGGATCGGGTGCACGCTTAGGATGCCGAGCAAGCGCTCAATGCTGAATCCCTCATCGGGGCGGCCGGCCGACTGCAACGCGAGTGCATACCGGTCCACCGGCCAGTTTGAGTAAATCCACATCACCGACAGGGCAAACGCGACCCAAAGGAAATTGTTTATCCACCAACGCGCCGACGCATCACCCACCATCATGCGGATGCCACATAGGCCGATGAGCCCGGCGAAAATCGTATTCAGATAGAACCATACAACGGGCGTGGTCGCCGTGACGATCATCTTTGTTTGTTCTTCTGGACTTACTTGGCGCTTGGCGGCACCAATAGCCGCGGCAGCATCGGTCGCGTACTCCGGTTGATCCAGCTCATTGACCATTTGCTGGGAAATCTCACGCGACATCATCATTCGACCCGCAGTCTTGTCGACTTGATAGCCTGCCAGTAGCCAGACCGCCGCCACTGCGATGGTCAATCCGCCGGCACCAAGACCGCGGTAAATGAGTATCGCGCAAAGGATGCCGACCTCTACGAGTACCATCCACTGCCAAGGCGTGATATTGGTCAACGAGTATTTATCAAGCGGTTTGACGTTGGGGCCCAACGATGGGAAGTGCACAAGCTCGTGGTAGGCGTTCTTGAACAGTGAGATAACCAAGATCACCAACATCGTCGCGCCCAAGACGTGTAGCAGTCTGCCCTTCGAGAAACTCGCCCCGAGCGTTGCCAAAGCCAGCACGATGCACCACGTAACGAGTTCGCCCCACTGATTGAAGAACGTCGTCACGTCGGCGCTGCCCAACGCCTCCCAACGGGTCGATGCGTACTCGATAATCGTCGGCCAGTTAAACCACTGCCGCGTTACCGCCATGAGCGACACGAATACGAGCATATAGCCTAACATGCCGACGGGTGGTGCCGTGATACGCTCGGGACCGCTCTGCAGGATGTACGCTAGACCCGCCGCGCCGATCAATATCCAACTGAGATGCGGCGTGATCGATAAAGACTCTAAGATTGCCAGCGAGGCGGTCACCAGCACGATGATCGTGACGAGGAAGATGCCGGTTCTGCCCTTTAAGCAAAGGCCGCCGAACAGGAGCAAAAGCAAGCCGAGAGTCACGCCGAGGTACGGCATGTACGGGGCGGCGTTCGCAAGGAAGTCCGTTACCCGATCGACCGACGCGGCAGTAGGGGTTTGAAATGACTGAATATTGCCAGTCTCGGCAACCGTCATCACGCCGGGCACGATCTGCTTGATATATCTTCCTGCTTCGTAGTCTTCGATCGTCAATAACCACGCCCCAGCCAGCGTAGCGATCAAACCTACCAACAATCGAAACGACCCCGGTCGCTTGTCGGGCTTCGCTTCGGCTTTCGGCTTAGGTTGCGGTCGCGGCTTGATGGTGGCGGCGCTAACGCGCGGCTGCTTCTTGACGGTCGCGCTGCTTTGCGGATTCGGATTGCGTACCGGCTGCGGCCGGGGTTGTGGATTCGGCGATGGCATGGTTGATTCTCTCGCGAACTGCATGACGCCCGCGCGCAAGGGCGGCGGGCGACTGCGACCATAACTTCCATTGGTTCCAACGCGGAGGATATTCTCCTCCGCAAATGGAATTACGGTAAGGAACGGAGCGAACCGACAGGATTATCAGACGCAATTATTGAGCCGGCGCGAACTCGCGCGGGCCAACACTGATAACCGCCATGTTTTTATTGAGTGGCCACTGGTCGAGATATTCTCGGACGGTGTTCGGCGTCACCGCTTCCAATGCTGAAAGCCGCTGTTCGACAGTGCGGGGTTGGCCCAACACATCGATGTCGCCAAACATCTGCATCAGTCGGTGGTAGGGCGATTCGGCTTCGCCCGCGAGGCTGGTGCGCGCCTTGTTGCAAACGCTGCGCACGTCGTCGTCCTTAATACCGTCGCGATAGAGGTTGTCGATCTCGGCGCGCATCGCGTCGTGCATTTTTTGCGCGTTATCCGGTTCGCAAAATCCAAACGCAAGCATCATGCCTATGTCGCAATAGTCGAGCCGACCGGCAGCGACGTAAGGCGCAACGCCCGCCTGAATGATGTTCCAATAGAACAAAGAGTTCGGACCGCCGAGTAGGGTGGCCATCACGTCGGCGGTTTCGCGTTGGTCGTGGGCAGCGCCCGGCGCATCGAAGATCAGGCCGAGGGCTTGCCGCGAAAAGCGCTCCAGCTTTTTGGTGTGCGTGCCGTTGAAATCGATCTTCGGCTTTTGCCGTTCGGGGCGCGGCGCGAATGTGGGCCAGCCACCGCAGAGTTTCTCCGCGACGCGCACCACTTCGCTGCCTTTCACACCGCCAGCCACGACCAGCACCATGTTCGCAGGGTGGTAGCGTTCCTGAAAATAGCCGTGCAGTTGATCGCGCGTTAATCGCTTGATCGAGTCGGTCGTTCCGAGGATGGGCCACGCCAACGGGTGACCGGCGAAGAGTTGCTGGTGCAGTTGATCGAATACTTCGCGTTCGAGCGAATCATCCGACATGGCGATCTCTTCCAAGATCACGTTCTTTTCCATGTCGAATTCTTCGGTCGGCATGGCCGAGCGCATCATGTCGGCGATCAGATCGACCTGGCGTTCCAAATCTTCGTGACGCACCCAACCGAAATAGACGGTGCGTTCTTTGGACGTGTAGGCGTTATACGTGCTGCCCATTTCGTCGAACTCGCGCGTAATGGCTTGCCAATCGCGCTTGGGCGTGCCCTTAAAGCACATGTGTTCGACGAAGTGCGACACACCGGCAAGGTCTTCGACCTCATCGCGTGCGCCGGTGCGAACGAGAAAGCCCGCAGCGACGCTCTGCGAATGGGGCATTTCCTCGACGACGATGCGCAGACCGTTATCCAATGTATGTTGAAAGAAAGCCGCACTGCTCATGCCTGAAACTCCTCCAACGCGCGGGGGCCCAGCGTTTGCACGCACAGTCGATCGCGCGGATGGGCGGCCAAATACTGACGAATATCTTCTACCGTAACGGCGTTGATGCGCCGCTGCTTTTCTTCGATTTCAATCGGATGACCCAAATGAAACAGATCGCCTGAGAGTTCGTTGAGTCGACCGCGCGTGATCTCGCCGTGGGTTTGCATCTTGGCGAGTACGCTGACTTTGGCGCGCTGCAACTCGTCTTCTTCGATGTCTTCGGCAAGGCGATCGACTTCGCGTAACAACGTTCGTGCCGTCTGATCGCAACGGGCGGGTGTGGTCGAAGCGCCGACGAACATCATGCCCGCGCCGCGCGGATGCTCGCTCCATGCGCCGACCCAATACACCAGCCCTTGCTTTTCGCGTACTTCGGTAAACAGCCGCGAACTCATGCCGCCGCCGAGAATCGTGAGTAGCAACTTCTCGGTGGTATAAGCCGGATCGGCCGGCGCGACGCCCGGCCAGCACATGACGATGTGCTCTTGTTCCTGATCTTTCTCGCGATGTCGTACACCGGGGCCGAACGCAACGTCGTATTCGGCCACGCTGCGTTCGCCGTCGTCACCGAGCTTTGCGAAGTGTTGATCCGCCATGCTCGCAAACTGTTTGACGTCCACATCACCGGCGACGGTGATTTGCAACTTTTGGCGATGGTAATGTTGTTGCCAATACACCAGCAGGTCGTCGCGTGTGATGCTGCCGACGGTCTCACGCTCACCGAGTTCGTGGCGACCGAGTTGCGCGCCGAATGCATGCGGCGCGATGAGTTTTGACGTGAGTTCCTGCGGGTCGTCTTCGAGGGCCGTGAGCTCCTGCAAGGTTAATTCGACGCCGACCTTGCAGAAATCTTCCGGAAAGGACGGTTGCCCGAGCATCTCCGCATGCAGCGCCAACGCTTCGTCGAGATATTCCGGCAAACACGTACAGCGATAGACGGTCGATTGTCGACCGACACCGCCGCCGGTTTGTACGCCGATGGTATCGAAGGCGTCGGCCAGTTCGCGCGCCGATTTGTTTTGCGTGCCCTTGCGCAGCGTTTGCTCGACGATGCCGGCGATGCCGAGTTTGTCGGCGGGCTCGTCGGCGAGGCCGGCCATCACGCGAATCTGAAACGAGACGGTATGGCGACCCGGCAACTGCAGCGCTGCGAATTGCGCCCCGCAGGCAAGGCGATGACTGCTGTAAGTGTCGTTGCTTGGCATCGCGGGTGTTATATGTGAGTTGGCCCGCGCTGCCAACTTTGGCGGGTTGGGTTTAATACAAGCAGTCGAGTTGAAATTGAATCGGTCCGATGAAATTTACGTCATGGCGTAGCGCAAACATATACCCGAATTGACATGTTGAATATTTCGCAAATGCGAACGCAGGCAGGGCTTAACATACGGTTACGTGTGCTATTTCAAGCATTGCAATGTCGGTTTAAAACGGATCGCACCAATTCTTAGGCACGTTCGCGATTGAAACTCGCGTGTGAGATTGAGAATTCGTGATCTCAATCTTTCGCGAGAAATAATACCGCCATATGACCCGTGCGGGCGATGAGATCACACCCTGTGGCCTCGCAAATCTCACGCGCGGCTGCGTCGATGGTGTCTTTCGATTCGCCCAAAATGCGCACCTTGATTAACTCGTGCGTCGTGAATTGCGAGCGAATCGCTTCCAAATGAGATTCTCGCACCGCCGCGTCGGCAATGACCAGAAACGGTTTGATTCGATGCGCCTGTCCGGCGAGGGTTTTGCGGAGTTTTTGATCGACCATATAGCGGCGTACTGTAGCGCAGGTACCGATCGACGGGAAGGCGCTCCGCTTGACTACTCGTTGCCGTTCGCGCGTATTCGGACGGGCGGTGTGGACTGCGCCAATTGCCGCCGCGGTTGGGTATCAACAGCAAAACGCTCGGGCGCGATCGGCTCATTTAATGTGCACGCAGTGTAGGTCCATCGCCAAACCGGAATGGGATCGACGGTTTCGCGGTCTTGCAGCAATTCCGCCGCGCGAATCAGGAACGACTCCTGATCGACGGCCAGCCTCAACAATTGCTTTGAGCCGTTGATGGGCAGTTCGCGCTGCAGCGTGAAGCAGGGGTGTTCGTCGTGCCAGCTCATGCCGTGCAGTTTCCACGAGCGCGTCGCGTTGGCGTCATTGGCAATGCCTTTGGCCTCCAACGCAAACTTCAGCGCCGGCATGATCGCGCCGTTCGTGAGCGTCGCCGCAGCAGCGTCGTGTGCGGATGATTGGCTGTTTGTTCGCTCGGCAAACGAATGCGATACCGGGTTTACCATCCACCAGCGCGGGCCGTGCACGAGCGCCACGCGCGGGCCGACCTCAACGCGGGCCTTACCTTCCGAAGTTGAGGCCCATTGCAACGACCTGGATTGTGACCCTCCGGCGTCGAAGCGCTCGAACGTGCCGCTGACGGATGTGGTCGTGGCGGACGCGTATTGTTCTGCGCAGCGGCGGAGAATCGCGTCGGCGTTGAGCGTTTCGCGGGTGGCGGGTTTGGTGGTGGTAACAGGCGTGTCGGGTTTCGCGCACCCGGCTGATACGAGGCCGCTCAGAATGATTGCAAAACCCCACAACGACAATGGATGGCGCGTCGACATAACAAATTCCATTCCGTTTGACGGCGAAGTCATCATCTTGGGGCCATGCCGGCGCGGTTGAGATGGGTCGATCCGATGCGTCGGCTGGCCGCGAATTGAATCCTTGCTCGGCGGGCCGCTGCCGATTGGCACGAACGCTGCCGAGCCCATTTACGCTAGCAGCAGGTGTGAAAACCCGCAATTAGTGGACCGGGTATAAGGTGCGATAACTAGCCGTAGCACCAGATTTGGGCTGTAGTTTGTTTTGTGGGCGTGCCGGTCTTTATAATCCGGGCGTTGACAAAGGAATCGTCACCACCAAACCGGAGGCAGCCAGCACATGATCCCGGCCGCAGACTACGAACGGATTCAAAATCAAATCGCGGAATGCCTCAAGACCGTCTTCGATGACGTGCAGGTGCAGATCGGCGACCAGATTCATTACAAAGGCACGAACGTCGTCGTGACGAGTCGCCACTTCGACGGCTTGCTCGCCGAGCAGCGCTTTCATCATGTGGTGCGGGCCATCCCCAAAGATCTTTACGAAGAGTATTTGCAACGCGGCGTCGTGTGGTTCGAACTCACGCCCGATGAAGCGGGCATCGATTTGATGCGCATGCCGCGCGCCGCCGACGTGAAGAATCATGCGGCCGCCATCGAAAAGTCGCTGGGCGAGATCGACTTCTTTCAATCGATCAGCGAGTACTTTGCGAAGGAACCGGAGCGCGCGTCGCTACTGCGATTTGAAGCCGTGCGAGAAGTGCTCAAACGCGCTGGCTTTGACGAGCAGGAAATCGAGCGTGCCTGTTTGTATCTGATTTTGCAGGATGCCTTCTGCGACGCACATGTGTTGACGGACTTGGTGCCCAAGCATGTGAGCGAATCGGCGGCATAGGGTTGTCGTTATCCTTCGAACGAAATAATCATCATCAATAAAAAAAGACCGCGTGGCTTTGTGCCACGCGGTCTTTTTCAGTTTTCAGTTCTTACGCATTCGGCTAACGCCGTCGGCTTGCTTTGTTGAAGCGCCGCACCGATCGCTTCTTGCCGGCTTTGTTCATGAAGCCGGGGCGGCGAACTTGGTTTCGGTGGGGCGAATTGCGTTGAATGCCGCCGAAGCCTTTGCGACCGGACATTTCGCGATGTTGCTGGCCGAACAGGTTTTGAATCATCCGCGACCGTTTGGCTGCCGCGTTGAAGAAACCGGTTGGTAAGCCGGGCAACAGGCCCTGCCCGACGCCGAAGTCACCATCGGGCGCGGCGATCATGCCGCCATCGAGCGGTGGTAACGTCGGTCGCTGTCCGCCATCAACGTCGATCCCGCCGGAGAGGAACTGCGAGCCGAGGAAGTTAGCCGAGTTATCCGCAAACGGCAGCAGAATCGCCAGACCGTTGTTGAACAGGAGGTTGAGCCGTTCTTCCTGCGTTAGACCGACAAAGTCGAGTACCTGAATATCGCGGTCGTATTTCACATTGTCGATGGCGCGCATCATCTGTTGCGTAACGAACTGGCCGCGCGTGACGAAGCGCGACTTGGCGTCGACGATGTTGCCGCTGTTGCTGAACTTGTACTGAATGGCCTGCACCAAACCGCGACCTTGCGAAGACAGCGACATGCGGAAGCGACCATTCTGATACTCGAATCGGAAGATATCGGTACCCTTCTTACTCAGCGTGGCCGTAGGGGCCTCGATGAGGAAGTCGCTGCGCGTGGTGCTTTCGATGACGCCTGCGCGGATGGCACCGCTGGCGAGCGCGATTCGTGTCGTTGAAGTTCCTTCGCGAATGGCCAAGTCTTCAATCGAAAGCTGCGTCATGGCCTCGATGAGCATCACGGTCGGAGGCGAGGCCGGCTCGAGCACGAGCTTTACTTGACTTTGACCGGTGACAAGAAGCTGGACGCCGGCACCAAGCTTGTCGCCTTGCTTAAGTACTTTCCACTTGTCTTCTTCAAACACGTCAACGCCGACGGGTGCGACTTTCGCAATTCCGTTGAGTCGTTCAACGACGAAATATTGAGGCTCGCCATCAGTAGCCGGTTGCGACGTCGCGGTCGGTTGGCCGCTCGCCAGCGGCGGATTGCTCGTCGTATTGAGCGGCTGCGCATTGGTCGTGTTCGCGTTACCCGTCGGTTGCATCGGTTGCGCGACGGTACCGCGTTGCGTCGTGTTGGTATTGGTGCGGTTCTCGAGTGTTGCGCCGCCGTTGTCGTTGACGGGCTGCATGGGCACCATTTGTTCCGGCTCAGCGGCTGTCGCGCTTTGCGCGAAACCGAAAGACAGACCAGCGGCGCACAGCACGGTCAGGCTAAGGTGTGTGATCAAGTTGCGAGTCTTCATGGCTCTTCCTACTTTCAGCGGTGGGCTTTCGCACTCCATTCTACGCGTCGCCGAGTGGGCACCGCCGCAGAACGGGGCTACCCATTTTCGCCGGACGCGTTGGGCACGATCAGCTCGCCCGCATTGTTGCGGTCGGTCTCGTCGCTGAGGTCGACATCGGACTCATAGAGCCCTTTCTCCTTCATGTAGGCGTCGGCATTACGCATGAGGGCGAAAAGGGCACTTCCCGTGACGTATTCGTACTCGATGCTGTTATCGATCATGCCGCGGAACATCAGCTCCCGCATGGCCGACCGCCGATCGCCCAAGCCCCAACTGCCGAACAAGACCTGATTGATGCCACCGGGCATCTCGCAAATCTTGCAGACCATGTACGAGACCGACGCGGTGTCGATCACGTTATCTGGTTGCAAACCCCATGCCGCGCGGACGATATCGCGACGCTCAAGCTCTTGCTCGCGGGCCGCAAAACTGTCGCGACCGTCCTTGCCGTCGGCGAGAATGAGCATGGCCCGATAAGCTTCACCGACCGTCACGAGGGGCACGCGATTGAGGTACACCTGAAAAGCACTGTCGCTGAGGGTGTCCGGATCGACGCCCGATAACGCGGTTTCCGGCGGTCGAGCGGCGGAACAGCCGGTCATTCCGACCAACGCCAGGAGCATCCCAAAAATCAAAAAACTCGGACTTCGCATCGAGATTCTCCGAGGAGTGGGCAATGTTACCCAGTGTTACGCAGCTTGGTTTCCGCGCGGTGCCTAGAACGACCAGGTCAGGCCGGTGAGCAGGAACGTGCGGGTGGTCTGGTCTTCGAAGGCGCTGCCGGGGAAGAACATACCGAACCGGGCGGTCCACGCGAGATCGTTGGTGATACGCCAGTTGGTGTAATAGTCCATTTCCCAACCGAGGTAGCCCGACTGCCGATTGGCGAGCGGGTCGCTGACGGCGGCGCTGCTGCGGTTCTTCCAGTAGAGGTACCAGTCGGTACCGACTTCCATATTGCGTAGGGCTTCTTTGTTCGGGAAGGGTTTGAAAGAGCCGCCCATGCGCCAAATGTGAATGTTGCTCAGGCGCGGGCTAAAGGCGATACCCGTATCGCGGAAACCGAAGCCGACGAAGCTGTTGTCCGTGTAGTCGAACGTGTTGCCGCCTTCGGCGTTGGTCGGGCTGCCGAGGCGGTTGGGATCACCGCTGGCAAACATGTATTCGAGCGAGACGATCGGCTGATAGGGCGTGCGGAAGATGTAATCGAAGCGGTGGTCAAAGGCCCAGGCGTCGATCTCGTTGGTATGCAAGAAGCGGCGATCGCCGTAGCTATCGCCGCGCTCGAAGACCCACTCGGTGCTGTAGCGCAGGTTTTCGACGAGTTCACCCGTTGAACCGAAGCCGATGTAACGCGAATCGTATTCGTAGCTTTGGAAGGGGGCGTTGGGGCTTTCGGTGGTGCGGTCATCCTGCCAGGCGATGTACCAAAAGGGTTCGTGGTTGTCCCAGCCGACGTATTTTTGTTCGATGATGTGGAAGATGCGTTCGCTACGGTCTTCCACCGGGTCGCTACGGTCGATGTTTTCCGTCCAAAGCGGGGTTTGACCGAGGATGTAGGTCGTTTGGAAGTCGAGAAATTCGCCCTGCAGCATGATGTGGTCGAGCGGGACGTCAATGGCGTAGCCGGTACCGATGTAAACCAGATCGCGCCCGAGTTTGACCTTCATTTCCCAAGGGATGTCCATTCCCTCGTAAACGCGAAGAGCTTGGGCCAAGTCAAACACGTACCAGCCGCGTTCGAGTTCGGGGCCTTCGCCGTCGTCTTCGTCATTCGGATCGAAGTTGTCACCTGCGTTGAAGTCTTCGACTTCGAATCGACCGCGAACGTAGCCTTTGTGCACGCCCTGATCGGCACTGAAAGATGCCCAGAGGCGCATTTCGTGTTGGCGCAGGGTGCGGCTGGAGTTGAAGCCGTCGTCGAAGAGGAAGAAGTAGAAGTTATACCAACCGCCGTAGTCGAGGCGGAATTTCTGCGTAACGGGCAGCTCTTGTTGAAGTTTGCGTTGGTTTTCGCGTTCGAGGGCGCGTTGGCGTTGTAGGAACGCACTGGAAATGCCCGTGTTGCGCGAGGCGGAGCGGCTTTCGAGGCCCAACTGGGCGTGCGCGCGCGAGGTGGCCGCCAATGAGATGGCGAGGCACAACGCAAGCGATAACGATGTCGATTTCGGCGACGCGTGCAAGAGCCCGATTGCCTCCGTGAAACAGGCCCATGTACCCCGGCATGACCGCGCGGCAGCGGGGTGAATATTTGCTTGGCGGCCTGAATTTTCGGCAATCCTGTGGCCTAGCCGCAAAATTTGCAAGCCATATCTAGTTGGTATCGTTTGGTTTGCAGAAATCGGTGAAGTAAAAACGATGTGCGGTCGGTACACGGGGTGTACCGACCGCACGATTGGGTATTGCGATTGAGGCGTCGCCGACCCGCGAATGGGCTATGCGGGATTGACAAAGCGCAAGAGACGTTTTCCGCCGCGTTAGCCTTGCGGCGCGCGTCCGCCGGGGCGCCTACCGGAACCGGGACGGCTGCCTTTGGGCGGTCGCTTTCCGCGGCCGTCGTCGTTGTTGCTCGGCGCGCTATAGGTCATATCGTGGTCAACATTGGGCGGCGTCAGCATGACGAGCATGCCGATTTTGGTGCCAGCATAGACTGCGGTGACGCGCACCTTATCGCCTTTTTTGAAGTCGCCCATATCGGCTTCTTCTTTGTCTTCGTTGCGAACCTTGGTGACGTCTTCAATGAACTTCAGCTTGAGGCTGCGCGGGATGACCCGTTCCTTCTCGCTGGCGCCGGGGCGCTGATTTCTTCGATCGGGCGGGTTGTAGCCGGGCCATTGTTGGTCGTTCATCGGTACGCCGCGAATCTCGACGCCGACATCCCGTACGTCTTCGACTTTACCTTCTACGACGGTGGTCATAAATGTAAGGCCGCGCAAGACCTTTTTCTTGATCTTGCGTTTGGAATCTGGGTCGAGATAGCCCCAGTCGGCTTCGACGTGTAAACCCTTCTGGAAATAGGAGATCATTTCATCGCGCTCGAATTCGTGATCGCCCAGTTTGACTTTCAGGTCATCTGTGTCGCGAACGATCAGGATGAGCGTGCGGGCACCTTCTTCGAACGGGTTGATCTTGAGTTTACCGAGGAGCTTTTCATCTTCTTTGCGATCTTCTTCATCGGCGGGCGTGAATTTGAAGATGGTGCCTTCGGTGCGGCCCGGCGACTCGGTTGTTTCCTTTTCGTCGCGCTGCGGGGGAGGCGTCTTCTGATCCGGTCGTTTCGGGCGGCGGCGGCCTCCGCGAACCCCTTGGGCGAATGCGTCGGAGGCCACGCTGAGCGTGAGGGCTCCTACGAGGAGGGCAAACAAGATGCGCCGCACTGATGCGTTGGGTGCAAATATCAAGGTAACGCTCCTTTCTGGAGTTCTCGAACCATTCGTGGTGAGGGCAGCGGGCGAAGGCGTGATGAAGGCACTATCGTAGCAATATCGCAGGCCGCTCTCAAACTATTCTAACCGGCGAAATCGGCCGTGACAGGTCGATGGCGAACGGTCCGGTTGGCTCGCCAGTTAGGATTGGCTACTGTTGTTTAGACACGGCTGGGCCTACCAAGGTTCGCCGATAATTTGAGACACCAACGCCCATTATCCGCGAATAACGGCGGATGAAGGAGATTTATGCTCGTCAGTACCCTTTTTTCTGTAGCGTTGCCCCTTATGAGTGCTCAAACCCCGCCAACCTTGCACCCGGCCTTTACCCCACGAGAGATCGAGCTTCCGGACAAGACGACCCACAAATACGCCATTTTCCTGCCCGCCGACTACGAACAGGAGGCGGAGAAGAAGTGGCCGGTCATTCTGTTTCTGCACGGAAGCGGGGAGGTCGGGACCGACGGCGTGAAGCAGACGACGGTCGGGCTACCTCCGTTTATCGCTCGGGAGCGACGCACGTTTGAGTTTGTGACGATCATGCCACAGGCACAGACGATGTGGTTTCTCGGCAAGGATGAGGCGGCCATCTGGTTGATATTGGACAAGGAGCTGAAAGCGCTCAACGTCGATCCGAATCGCATTTACATCACCGGCCTGTCGATGGGCGGTTACGCCACGTGGGATTTGATCTGCAAACGGCCCGATGTGTTTGCGGCGGCGGCGCCGGTTTGTGGCAATGGCAACCCGGCCGTTGTTTCCAATGCCAAACGGATGCCGATCTGGGCGTTTCATGGAGACAAAGATCAGGCGGTGCCGGTAGCGGGAAGTCGCGCGCCGGTGGACGCGCTCCGTTTGCTCGGCGCGCAGCCCGTCTATACCGAATATGCAAATGCCGAACACGCCATCTGGGATACGGTGTATCGCACCGAGCGGCTGTATTCGTGGTTGCTCTCGCATAAGCGACAAGTGCCGCCGAGTTCGTTCGATTACATCATGTTGGCACCGACGGCACAGGTCTGGTGGTTGTCGTTGGTCGCGGGCAACGTTGAAGGCCAACAGGTGCCGCGCGCCGCTACTTCGATTTCGAAGGATGGCAAGGTTAGCTTGAACACGACCGGCGTGAAGGCTTGGGCGATTGCTTCAAATCGGGAACCGTTGAAGCCGGGGATGGAGATTGAGTTACTGTTGAACGGTGAGTCTGTGTTTAAGGGGAAGTTTCCGGGCGTGTTGACCTATTCGCCGAAGCCGACGACGCAGCCGAGTGGTGATGATCCGGATAAGGGTGAGATGGAAGGTTGACTGGCGGCGGGGGACGAGCGATTCCCCACCCTTCGCTAGCGCGAAGGATGGGGCACCCTAGCGATGAGGTGGATGATGGCGAGGTAGATGATCGAATCGCGTATTCAATGAGCGATTCCCCACCCTTCGCTAGCGCGAAGGATGGGGCACCCACACGATTCATAGGATTCCCGTGCGTTAGTACCGAAGTGAATTCAATTGGTTTCGGTTTTTAGCTGCCCGTGTTTTGCGGCGTCATTTGCAGGCGGCTGGGGTCGTAACCCTTATCGGGTAGGCGTTCGAGGATGCCGTTCATCACGTCTTCATCGAGTTCGGGCGAGCGGCTGAGAATCCAAAGAAATGAGCGTGACGGTTCGCCGACTACGGCCCATTCGTAATTCTCTTCGTCGAGATCGATGATCCAGTAATCCCCGCCGAATGGGAAAAAGAAGTACACGACGAGTTTGGCGTTGGTGTCTTCGTCTACTACACGCGCGAAGCCTTCCTGCGTGTCCACTTCACCATCGAGCGAGCCGACGTTGCATCGGTTGATCACGGTAACGTCGCCGTTGTCCTGAATGATGTACTCGGCTGTCGTGCCGCCCGCGCATTGGTTTTGGAAGCCGTTGGGATAGCGTGCGATCTCGTACCACAGACCGGCGTAGCGCTCGATATCGACGTTGTCCACGGTTTGCAGGCGGGTGTTGGTGTCGGTTAGTGACATGCACGCCGTGCCGGTGATGAGCATCGTGCAGCAAGCGGTTAGTAACAGTCGAGTCGAACGCAACATGGGATTACTCCAGGGATTCAATGAGATTTTGTAAGTCTCCAATCACGGTGGGATCGTAGGCGCGGTGGAAAAAAACGTTGGGCGGTGAGTATCGGTCGGTTGCCGTGGGCCGGAGCGACCGCATAATCGACGGCCAAACACCTTTGTTAGCGGGTATTGCACTATGCGAATTGTCTTTTTCGGGTCCGGCGCGTTTGCCGTGCCGACGTTGGAATCCATCACGTTTGACGGGCACGAGGTGCCGTTAGTCGTCTCGCAGCCGGACCGACCAGCAGGCCGGGGACGACAGGCACAGCCGACGCCCCTGAAAGAAGCGGCTTTGGCCGAGGGATTGAACGTCATCACGCCGCAGAACGTGAACGCGCCTGAGATCGTTGAGCAAATCCGAAGTTGCAATGCGGACTTGGGATATGTCGCGGCGTTCGGTCAGAAGATTGGGCCGGAACTGCTGTTTGAAACCTTCCCGGCGGGGATGATTAATCTGCACGGTTCGTTGCTGCCGGCGTTGCGCGGGGCGGCGCCGATTCAATGGTCGGTGATCAATGGCGATGCCGAAGCAGGTGTGACCGTCTTTCGCCTCGTCGAGAAGATGGATGCCGGCGCGCTTCTGATGCAGCGGCGCACGGCGATTGGCGAAGATGAAACGTCTGCGGATTTGCACGATCGGTTGGCGCGCATCGGTTGCGACGCGGTGCGCGAAACGATCAAGCTCTTGGAGGCCGATCCAAAAACACCGGGCGAAGAACAGGACTTGTCGCTCGTTACGATGGCACGCAAGCTCTGTAAGCAGGATGGGCACATACACTTCGACATGCCGGCCAAGGCGCTGGCCAGTCGGATCAATGGGTTGTGGTCGTGGCCGGGCGCGCGATGCGAGTTTCAATCTGCCGATGGCGCGCGGCGCGTGGAAGTCACGCTTGCACGCGTGCGGCCTTACGAAGGACAGAACGCGACGGTCGACGATGATGCAAGATTGGGCACGATTACTGACATGATGGCGATTCAGGCGCGCGACGGTGCGGTGATGCCGTTGGAAATCAAGCCGGCCGGTAAGAAGTTGATGAGTTGGCAGGAATTTGTGAACGGTCGACACGTGCAGGCGGGCGATCGGTTTGTTCCGTTGGAGTCGAACGCGTGAGCAGTGGAATTAAGGTACGACGCGATCCCCGCGAGCGCGCGTTTGCCGCGTTGGTTGAGACCTTCGAGGGCGAAGGCCGCTGTTTGGCGCTGTTGGACGAGTGGCAGGCCGCCGAACCTTTGTCGCCATTGGATGTGGGGTTGGCGACGGAGCTTACGTTGGGCGTTGCGCGGCGGCGGATCACGTGCGAGTGGATTGCGTCGCGGTTTTATAAGGGGCGCTGGGCCGGCGTGCGCGTCGAGATGCGCGTGTTGATGGCGCTGGGGGTGTATCAATTGTGTTGGTTGGAACGCGTGCCCGACCATGCCGCCATCGACCAGACGGTGAAGATGGCCAAGCGTTACGGCCAGGGCACGGCGCGGATTGTGAACGCCGTGTTGCGCAAGGTGCAGGCGGCACGCGGGGAGGTGGTCGCACGACCGACGGAGGCGACGACGTCACGGTCGGTGTTATTGCTCGACCACGAACGACAATTGTCTTTTTCTGAGGATATCTTTCCCGCCTACGAGCGCAAGCCGCTGCTGTACGTTGAGACGCAATTCGGGGTGCCGCCGTGGTTGGCGGAGCGCTGGCATCGCACGTTTAAACCGGCGGGTTGCTTTCAAGTATGCGAAGCGCTGATTCGACGACCGGGGCTAAGCTTGCGCGCGAACGCGTTGCGTGCCGAACCGCAGACGCTGTTGGAAGCACTGCGAGCGCGCGACATCGCGGCGCGTATTCACGAAGCGACGGGGGCGGTGTTATGTCCGCCCGGTACATCGGCCGTTGATGTGTTGGAAATCGAAGAAGGGCTTTGCCAACCCCAGGATGCGACGTCGCAGCGCACGTTGTTGGAAGCCGGGTTGCGTCCCGGTATGACGGTCGTCGATTGGTGTGCGGGGATCGGTACGAAGAGTATTCAAGCGGCCGAGTTACTCAAAAATGACGGGCTGGTGATCGCGTCGGATATCGATGCATATAAGTTGGCGAATATCGCGCCTGCGTGTGAGCGGCATGGTGTTGAGATCGTGGAGACGGTGGCGGCGGACGAATTGACCGCGCGGTTGAATGCATTGCCCAAGCCGCCGGATGTTATTTTGGTTGACGCGCCGTGTTTGAATACGGGTGTGTTGGCAAAACGACCGGAGGCGAAGTTTCGCGCGTCGCAAAAGGCGTTGGTGAGTATCGAGGCATTGCAGCGTGAGATATTGCAGGCGGCGCTGGATGCGGCGGGGGAGGCGACGCGCGTGGTGTATGCGACGTGTTCGATTGAAGCGGAAGAGAACGCGGGGCAGGTGAAGGCCGTGTTGGCTGCGAATGATGGTTGGCGGTTCGAGAAGGTAGTGGTCACGCTGCCGGATGTTGATTGCGACGGTGGGTATGTGGCGGTGTTGGTCCATACGTGATTTTGTGCCCCACCCTCAGAGAGGGTGGGGCACCGGGCGGGCGTTCGGCAACCCTCACCCCAGCCCCTCTCCCTGCGAGGGAGAGGGAGCGAAAGTCTAGGGACGCGGGGTTTAGTCCCCCACCCTCAGAGAGGGTGGGGGACCCGATTCGAGGGAGAGGGAGTGTGCGTGGTTTAACTGGGTTGCGGAATTTTGACGGTGACGGACGTGCCTTCGCCGACGGTGCTTTCGAGTTCGACGTCGGCTCTCATTGCGGCAACGGCGTGACGCACGATGGAAAGGCCGAGGCCGGTGCCGCGCTTGGCGCCGACCATGGTGCCGGCTTCCGAACGGGCGGGCTCGACTTGATAGAATCGCTCGAACACGCGGTCTTGCTCGGTCTTATCGATGCCGCAACCTTCGTCTTGCACGGTCACGCAAACCGATTGACTGTCGCGTTCGCAAATCACGCGCACATGGCCGCCGGTTTCAGTGAATTTAATCGCATTTGAAATCAGGTTATCAACGACGAGTCGTAATAAGCGGCCGTTCACGCGAATCGTGTTACACACTTCGGGGCAGCGCTGTTCCCACAAGAGGCCGCGCACCTTCATCGAGTGTTCGAAGCGTAAATAAAGCTCGTCGAGAAAATCCACGACGTTGACGGTTTCGATGGGGAAGTCGGCGGACGATGCTTCCAAACGCGATAGGTCGAGCAAGTCGCTAACGAGTTCTTCCAAACGCAGCGTGTGGCGATCGATGACGTTAACGAAGTGATGCGCCGACGCGCCGTCGCGTTCGAAGTCCATCTGGTCGAGCGTTTCGACGGCGGCGCGAATGGTCGAAAGCGGCGTGCGCAATTCGTGCGACGCGTTAGCGACGAAGTCGGTCTTCATGCGAATGGTGCGCGTAAGCTCGGTAACGTCGGTGAGCACGACGAGGCGACCGCTGGGGTTTTGGTCGGGGCCGGTGCTGTCGAGAAAGATATCCGAGCCGCGCGCGAGCAGGTGTACGACGCCGTCGGGCTGCACAACTTGCACGGGCAGTTCGCGAATGGTGCGCGTGCCGTCGCCATCGTTGGACGGGATGTCGATGGTTTCGCCTTCTTGAAGCCGATCGAGCAGCAAATTGCGGATTTCCTGATGCGGAATGCAATCGCTGACATGTTGATTGGTGAAGATTTGTAGGTTGGGGGCGCTGCCGGTTTCTTCATCGTCGTCTTGGGCGATGCGATGCGGTGTTAGCAATCGGCCGGCAGCTTGGTTGATGAGCGCGACGTGGCCTTTCGGGTCGGCGACGATGACGCCTTCGGTCAGCGTTTGTATCAGGTATTCAAGGTTGTTGCGTTGGCGGTCGATCGTATGCAACTGATTGGCAAGCGATGCGCGCATGTGGTTGAGCGACGTGGCCATCTGCGCGATTTCATCGTGACCGCGAACTTCGGTGCGAGCGCTGAGGTCGCCTTCCGAAAGGCTGCGGGCCGTTTCGGTAATGCGTTTGATGGGCGTGCTCCACAAGAAGGCCAGGCCCATCGCCGTTACGAACGATGCAAGCAAGCCGAGAAACGCGATCTTCCAGATAACGGCCTGCATCGTGTCCGTCTGTTCGGCGATGCTAAAGACCGGCATGGCAACGCGTATCACGCCGCGCGGTGAGCCGTCGGCGTTATCGACGCGGCGCGCGACGTATTTTAATTCGCGCTCGACAGTGTTGCTGTAGCGCTCCGATTCGCCGAAGCCGGTGGCCATGGCCGCTTTGATTTCGGGGCGCTGACCGTGGTTTTCCATGTCGTTGGCATCGGCGTCGGAATCGGCCCACACGTTGCCGTCGGGGCCGATGATGGTGACGCGCTTTTGTTCGGATTCCATACCGCCTAGATCGTGGGCGAGTTTATCGAGTGCGGCGCTGTGGTCTTGACTGAAGATGTCGCGCCCCGGCGATGTGACGGTGTTTTCGATGTCTTCGGCACGGTTCTTCAGTTCGGTAACGACTTGTTCAACGTACGCCGACTGTACGGCGCCGACGATCACGTAGATCGAGACGCCGAGAATCAGCGTCATCAACAGCGCGTTGCCGAGGAACAATTTCCAAAAGAACAAGCCGGGCTTCATCGTTGGATTGATTTCGTGGTAAGAGAATTACTCGTCGGCCTTGGGTGGACGGAAGGAGTACCCCACGCCGCGCACGGTATGAATCCATGCAGCGAGATTGTCATCGGGTGCGGCGGATTGCAGTTTCTTACGCAGCGAGGTGATGTGCACGTCGATCGTGCGGTCGAGCACGACGGCGCCTTGGCCGAGCACTTTGTCGATGAGCTTGCTGCGATCGAGCACTCGACCGCTGGCGCTCATGAGTGTGCCGAGCAGGCGAAACTCCGTCGCCGTGACGCCGATGGGTTGGCCGTCGACTTTGAGCTCGTGCCGGTTGCGGTCGAGCGCGAAGGGGCCTTCGGCGAGGATGTCGTTTTCGGTGTTGGGGCTTTCGCCGCGGCGCAAGAGGGCAATGACGCGCGCGAGCAGTACCTTCATCGAGAAGGGTTTGGTGACGTAATCATCGGCACCGAGGGCGAAGCCGACGAGTTCATCGGATTCTTCGGCTTTGGCCGTGAGCATCAGAATGGGGATGTGCGCCGTGGCCGGGTCTTTGCGCATTTCGCCAGCGACATCGTCGCCGCTGATGTTGGGCAGCATGCGATCGAGCAGCACGAGATCGGGCGGATGCGTGCGGACTTCGGCGAGGGCGGCGTCACCGCTGGCGCTGCGGCGCGTTTGGTAGCCTTCGCGTTCGAGGTTAAAGCAGATGACTTCGGCAAGGTCTTGTTCGTCTTCGACGACGAGAATCGTTTTGGACGCTTTGGCCATGGCGGTGGCTCCCGTTTGACGAGCGGTGTAGGCGCGGGTGGTCATGTGGGCTCACTTCGATTCGATGGACATCGTTATCAACGCGGCTGCTTCTTCTGCGATTCGATCCAATCCCGAGCGCGCTTGCTGGCGGCGATGACTTCGGGATGGGTGCGAAAGGCTTCGTATTGTTGCATCATCGCGGCGTGGCAGTTGTCGATACGCGTTTCGGTCAGGCTTTGACAGTCGGCGAAAGTTGATAATTCAACCTTGTCCGCACGATTTCGGCGATGGGCAGCGCCGAGCAATGTGCCGAGGACTTTGGCCATATCGGCCATGTCGCCGATGTCGTCGATGTGCTTGGGCTTAGGCTCTTTTCCGTTGTGGATTTTTGGCTTTACGAGATAGCTGTCGTTGCCGATGACGGCCCAGCCGGTCAGGGCTTTACGGGGGGCTTGCAAGACGCTGTACGACTCCGCGACGGTTTGAGCGCGCGGTGCGCCTTGTTTGGTATCAATTAAGCCAGACCGTTCGGCGGCGCAGGGTGGTTCTTGTTTGAGTTGGATGATTTGATAGGGATAGCCCTTGGCGTGGGCGGGCTTGGTGAGAATGAGATACTTACGCAAGCCCTGGCTGCCGCTGCTGCCGAAGCGAATCCATTCGACGACGTCGAGGACTTGGTCGTTTGCGTTGGTGCCGGTGTCATAGATCGTGGCGAAGTCGCTATTCGCATCGCGCCGGATGGCGTCGATAAAGGCGGTAACGATTTGGTTGCGCGTTGATGCGTCGTCGATTGCAAAGGTGATGTCTTCTAACTCGCCCTCATCGAAACGCAGGCGAAGAAAGCAGGGCTTATCACCGGAGAGATCGACATAGCTGTTCACGTATTCGGCGGCGTCGGCCTTGCGGGCTTTCTTAAATCGCTTGCGAACGATCTTGCTGTCGTTGATCGTGTTCTGCGCAGAGTTTGGGTTTTCTTGGCCGGCGCGATAACCACTTACCATGGCGAGACGCGTGTATTCCCACTCGTTATCGTTTACGGGAAACTTTCGCTCTGCTGCGATGAAGCGTATCGCCGTCATGGTGCGCAAAAGGTCGTACTGTGGTGAGCCGACGAACGCCTCATCCATATCGACGAGGCCGTACGTTAGTTCGCCGCTGCCGTATTTGCCGAAGGGCTCATACGTTCCGCTGTTACCCGGGTGCACATCTCCGTGCAATTGCACTTTGGGTTGACCTTCGGCGAGGTATTCGCCGCCGTTCGCTTTGAACCATTCGGCATAAAGATCGCACGTGCCGCGGAAGAACATGTAGGGCGATTCGGCCAGCGTCATCCATTTCAGATCGCGGCGGGGAATGCGCTCATCGTTTTGCAGGTGGGGGTTGAGTCGTTTGAGATCGTCAACGACATCGGCGCGAAGGGCCGTCGGGCAAACGAATGGTGCAAACAGCGGCAGGCACGCAACAGCCAAACCCCAAACGGGGCGGCGACCAGCCATTGCCTGGGTTCGTCGTGGGCTCATGGGTGCTTCGTCCCTCGCGACATGACAGGGATTATGATTGAAAGCGGGCGAGTTGACCAACCGGTTATCGCTGGTGAGTGTGTTAAGAATGTGCTAAGACGCGTATGGGTTGTTAATACTGAGAGAGCATTCCATGAGCGATTCTTACGACGTCATCATCATCGGCATCGGCGGCATGGGCGCTGCCGTGGCGCGGTCGCTGGCTACTGCGGGCATGCGCGTGTTGGGCTTGGAGCAGTTTGGGCCGGTGCACGATCGGGGGAGTTCGTATGGCCGCACGCGGGTGATTCGCAAGGCGTATTTCGAAGACCCGCGTTACGTGCCGATGTTGCATCGCACGTATGAGTTATGGCGTGAGGTGGAATCGGCGGCGGGCGAGGCGCTGCTCGATTTGTGCGGCTGCCTCAACATCGGCCCGGCGGATCATGTGTGCGTGCAAGGGGCCAAGCGCAGCGCCGTCGAGCATGGGTTGGCGTATGAGGAATTGGAAGCGGCGGAGATCGCGCGGCGCTTTCCGGCGTTTGTGCCGGCTGCGAATGATATTGGGATTTATGAATCCGAAGGTGGACTGATTTATGTGGACCGTGCGCAGCATGCGTTGATTCGTTTGGCCGAAGTGGCGGGGGCATCGTTGCATTGGCACGAGCCGGTGCGCGATTGGGCGGTCGTGGGTGATGGTGTTGAGGTCGTGACTGATCGGCAAACGTATCGTGCGGGGCAGTTGGTGATTTGTGCTGGCGGTTGGTTGGGTAAGTTGGTGCCGCAGTTGAACGCGTCGTTAAGGGTGGAACGGCAACCGCAGCTTTGGTTCGCGCCGCCGGATATGACGAACTTTCGACCGGGCAAGTTGCCGTCGTTTGTGCATTTCGTGGGAGATCGCGCGTATTTTGGGATACCTTCAAAGAGCGATGCGTTTGTGAAGATCGGTCGGCATCATGGCGGGGCGGTGACGACGGCGGATGAGATGGACCGCACGGTGAATGATGCGGATGAAGCCGATGTGCGCGGCTACATCCGTGCGCACATGCCGAGCGCGGATGGGCCGTTGGTGGAGAAGCACGTATGCATGTACACGAATACGCCCGACGATCATTTTGTGATCGATCGTCATCCGCAGCATGCGTGTGTGCATGTGGTGGGCGGGTTTTCGGGGCATGGCTACAAGTTCGCGCCGTGGGTGGGCGAGACGGTTTGCGCGGCGGTGCAAGGCCAAACGCGCGAGGCTGAGATGACGCTGTTTAACGTGGGGCGGTTGCGGTGATGAAAAAATAAGCCGAAGGCGTTACGCAAATTAAGCCCAGGGTTGCCGCGCAGCGGCTACCCTGGGGAAAGAAACAGAATAAGATCTTCAACTCCGAAGGAGTTGCGTCAATCTGTTATCGATGAAGGTATGGTTCGTGGACATCGAAGGTAGAGATCAATCAAGCGATCCCGTACAACTCGATTACGCGGGTAACGTCGAGCAGTCAGACGGCGTGCCAGTTTGGTTCAAGATTGTGACGATGGTCGTCATTTTTGGTGGCATCGCCGGATTTTTTATAATGTTTATCTGGTTCGCCAAATCCGCTGCGGATTGTTGAGAATAGGTTTGTCGATTGATCGATCGCGGGATGAAATCTACGTTCGCTCATTACATATCCTGACGAATAAACCTACCTTCCGCCAAAATACCATTACGAACAGCCCCCAAAAGGCGGGGCGGCAAATGGTCTTTTGAAGCGAGGGCGGTTTCGATGTCAGATCAAGCTAAGGCAAGCAGTTTAGAACCGGTTACGTTGGATTACGCGGATGGTAGCGGTAATCGAAAACGAACCTCGCCGTGGCGAATATTGTTAGGATTGTTGTTCGCTGGATTCGTGTTGATGCTTGTCGGTGGCGGGTTGTTTGTCATTCATGTTCTCAACAATTTACCAGTTTGTTGATTGTGTGGCATGAGTGGTGCATCAAGGGATGCACCCTACGAGTCCTATGGTTTTCAATGCAGTGACGCATTAGGTTTGAATCGTGAATTTCGAAGATAACGAACACTCGAATACGCCCGTACTGATCGATTACGCCGCAAAGGTCTCGCAGCCGAGCCGACCGCCTCGCTCGGTATGGTGGTAGGTGCGAGCGATCTCGTCAGGTGTCATTAGACTCCTGGTTCTTGGCGCGATCATTTATGGCATTTTGCTTATTTACACGATTACGCATTTGGCACCGTAGGTGAAACGCTCCTTTGAAAAGAAGAAAAATGAGCAAATCGGAGGACGAAAATTCAATCCCGACCTTGGCCTACGCCACGGACAACGACGATGAACGATTCATCTCTAACGGGTGCATTCTTTACGCGTTGTTTCTGTTTTTCATCGTTGCAGGTTTGCTATTCTTGGCGATTCGATATTTGCTTGGAACGCGTAGTGTTTGAGGTGTCGCCGTCGGCTTTCTATACGACGGCTGTCTTGTTGTCCGGCAAACGCGGGTTGTACATGCGGCCACAGGCCGCGGCTCTGTGATGGTTGTGGCAGGCGTCTGGTTATAGGCTGGGGCGTATCAATGCAAAAAGCGTGGCGCGTGCGGCTTACGCTGGACTCGTCATCCTCGCAGGCCTACATTGCATCATTCGATGCCGTATCACGATGCTAACATTGAAACCCTGCCGCCGGATGAATTGATGGCGCTGCAACGAACGCGCTTGCGGGCGATGTTGGACGCAGTCATTCCTGCCAATCGTTTCTATCAGGCCAAGTTGCAAGCCGCGGGCGTCGATGCGGTGACGGCTGAACTCACCGATTTACCGTTCACCACGCGGGCCGAGTTGCAGCAAGATCAGGCCGCCCATCCGCCCTACGGCAGCAATGTTACTTATCCGTTACGCGACTATGTGCGATTGCATCAGACCTCGGGCAGCATGGGGGCGCCGTTGCGTTGGCTCGATCGCACCGCCGATTGGGATTGGTGGCGCACCTGTTGGGCGACGATCTACCGTGCGGCGGGCATAACGGATAACGATATCTTTATCTTCCCCTTTTCGTTTGGGCCGTTCATCGGGTTTTGGGCAGCGTTTGAAAGCGCCGTCGCGCTGGGCAACCTTTGTTTACCCGCCGGCGGTATGACGACCACGGCCCGGCTGCGTTTCATGCTCGACAACAACGTCACCATTATCGGCTGTACGCCGACGTATGCGTTGCGCATGGCGGAGGTGGCCGCGGCCGAAGGCGTTAACATCGCCGACAGCGCCGTGCGCGGTTTGGTCGTAGCGGGCGAGCCCGGCGGCAACATTCCGGCAACGCGGGCCGCGATTGAAAACGCTTGGGGCGCAAGGCTTTTTGACCATTCGGGCATGACCGAGATGGGTGCCTACGGCTTTGAATGTGTGGAACGCACGGGCGGGCTGCACGTGAACGAAGCAGCGTTTATCCCCGAAGTTCGCGACCCACAGACGGGGGCCGTCAGCCGAGAAGGCGAGGGCGAACTGATCCTGACGAACCTGGGCCGCTGGGGCATGCCGCTGATCCGTTATGCCACGGGCGATCATGTGCGGCTCGAGCACGGGAAATGCGCCTGCGGTCGGCATTACGCATGGCTCGATGGCGGCATCGTCGGGCGCATCGACGACATGATCGTCGTGCGTGGCAACAATGTGTTTCCGAGCGCGATCGAAGCTATACTTCGCGGGTGTGCAGGCGTGGCGGAGTTTCGTCTGGAAATCGACGAACGCGACGCCCTCACCCAGTTGAACATCGAGATCGAACCGGTCCCCGAATCGGACGCCAATTTGGTGCGTCAAAGCGTGGGCGATGCGATTCGAGACCGTTTGAACTTTAAGCCGGGCATTCGCACGGTCGAGCCCGGTACGCTGCCGCGGTTCGAGATGAAAGCGCGGCGGGTCGTGCGACGCACGGCCGACTGAAATAGCCAGATGTCTAAAAATGGGTGTGCGGTCACGGGCAATAAATGCCAACGCAATAGGGCCGCGACAGCGCATGGATTTTTGTTGATCCGTGCCTCTATCCGGAAGGAGCAACTCCCGCAATATGATCAACCGATCAATTATCACATCGAAACTCACTTTGGTTTTTGCTGTTGGTGCGTTGTTGGCGACTGTCGCGCAGGCGACGGCGCGCGACTGGCCGTCGTGGCGCGGTCCGGCGCATACCGGTGCCGCTTACGAAACTTCCGCAGTGAAGTCGTGGGCCGAAGACGGCGAGAACATGCTTTGGAAAACGCCCGTGGGTGGCCGCACGACGCCGGTCTTGCTCGACGGGCGTTTGTTTATGATTGTGCCGACGGGTAGCGATAAGACGTTGGGCGAAGCCGTGGTGTGCCTCGATGCAAAGACGGGCAAAGAAGTCTGGCGGCACGAGTTCAACGTGTTTCTTTCCACGATCGTCGAACAGCGCGTGGGCTGGACGGCTGTCGTCAGCGATCCGGAAACGAAAAACATCTATGCGCATGGCACCGGCGGTTTGCTGATGTGCCTGAGTTTCGATGGTGAATTGCGCTGGGAAATCTCACTGACGGAGATGTTCAATCGCGTCAGCGGTTACGGCGGTCGTTTGCATACGCCGATCGTCGATGAAGACAAGGTCATTATTAGTTTCGTCAGCAGTAACTGGGGCAATCATGGCCCTCCCGGTCATCGCTATTTGGCCGTGGATAAGAACAACGGCCAGGTCATTTGGTGGTCGAAGCCGGGCGGTAAGCATCTCGATACGACCTACAGCGTGCCAGTGGTCTCGGTGATCAACGGCGTGCGGCAACTGATCGCGGCCAATGCCGATGGTTGCGTATACGGCATGAAGGTGCGTACCGGCGAGATGATTTGGAAGTATCAGCTTTCCAAACGCGGGTTGAATACGTCGGTGATTGCCGATGGTCATTTGGTGTACGTGACGCATAGCGAAGAGAACTTTACGACTACAGCAATGGGCTCGGTGTTGTGCATCAATGCGTCGGGCACGGGCGATATTACCGAGACGGGCACCGAGTGGCGCGTCGATGGTATTACGGCGGGTTACGCCTCGCCGGCGTTGGCCAACGGTCGGCTGTATGTGGTTGATAATGCCGCGACGATGCACTGCTTCGATGCTAAGAGCGGCGCGAAGAATTGGGAACACGAGTGCGGTCGCGTTGGCAAAGGCTCGCCGGTGGTGACGAGCGACGGCGTGATCTACATCGCCACGGTCAATGGTCGCTTCGTGATTCTGCAAGACGAAGGCGATGCGTGTAAGACGCTGCACGAAAAGGAATTCGATCTCGTCGATAAGTTCGTGGTCGAGTTATACGGTTCGCCGGTAGTGGCCGGCGGCAAGGTGTATTTCCAAACGCGGTACAACACTTATTGTCTGGGTAAATCGGGTAACACGGTTGCGCAATCAGAGATTCCAAAGTTAGCCGAGGAAAAGGCTGCGGGCGATGGCGTCGCCACTGTCCTTGCGGTACCTGGAGATGTTACGCTAGCTCCCAACGGTAACGTATCATTCCAAATGCACTACTTCGATTCCAACGGTCAACGAATCGTGTACTCCAAAGCCCCGCAAGTTACGGGCGTCGTAAAAGGTGTTAACGGCAAGTTTAATAACGAGAAGGTTGAATTCACCGCCGATGGTGAAAACGCTTACAGCGCAGGTCTGATTGAATTCGAGTCGGAAGGTAAGAAGGCTTTGGCGCGCGTACGCGTATGCGAGTCTCTGCCCATTAGCGTGACATTCGACGAGTTCGGCGACGAACGCAACCCGGCCGGTTGGGCTGGTTTGGGCATTAAGACGCAGATCACCGACCTCGATGGTGAGAAGGTGTTGCAGAAGGTCGCGTCGAAGAAGTTTCCCAGTGTTCCGTTCATGCGGATGCGCTCGTACAGCAACCCGCCGATCGATTTGCCCAACGGTTATACGGTGCAATGTGACATGATGGGGCAGAAGCGACCGAAGGGGCGTAAGGTGCTGCCCGATATGGGGCTGATCAATACGCGCTACACGATCAAGTTGATGGGCCAGCTCGATAAGCTGCGCATCGAAAGCTGGTCGCCGATTCCGCGCATTCGCGAGGATGTCGATTGGAAGATGGAGCCGGGCACATGGTATCGCGTGAAACTGCGCGTAGAGCAGCAGGGTAAAGAAGCGTGGGTACGCGGCAAGGTTTGGCCGCGCGATCAGGAAGAGCCGACTGGCTGGCAGATCGAAATGCGCGATCCACGCCCCAATACCGAAGGTAGCCCCGGCTTGTACGCCTATTCAAACGGTACCAAGCACACGAAGGACGGTCCGCCGATCTATTTCGATAACTACCGCGTGTTTGAAAATGAATAAGCGGCGGTGCGGAAAATAGTTGCACGACGGCGATTTTGATGTCCCGGTCGTGAACGCGTTCGGGGCTTTAACCGAATGCCCGTGAACGGGTGCCCCTGCCCCTCTGGGGCTGGGGGACTGACGACAGGCGCCAACGGTTAGCTAACACAAATGATTGGTGAGCGGCGCAGTAACGACAGCGGCACTCACGATACATAGAGAGGAATAAGCTCGATGCTCAAAAAACGACAAATGACGATATTCGCGTTGGCGGCGGTGACGGTTGCCGCAGTCGGCACTCATGCCGAAAAACCTAAGATAGCCGACCCGGGTGCGAAGGCCGAACCAACCCGTCAGGGCGATTGGCTGATGTGGGGCGGTATGGCCGATCGCAACATGGTCTCGCAGGAAAAGAACATTCCCGGCAAGTGGAATGTGAAGACCGGCGAAAATGTTAAGTGGGTCGCTAAGCTGGGCTCGCAAACCTACGGCAACCCCGTGATTTACCAAGGCAAGATTTTTGTCGGTACCAACAACAACGGCCACCTGCGTCCGGAGATTAAGGGCGATAAGGGCGTGATCGTTTGCCTCGACGAAAAAACGGGCGAACTGCTTTGGCAAGCAACGCACGACAAGTTGCCGACCGGCCGCGTGAACGACTGGCCCGAGCAGGGTATTTGTTCCAGCCCGTACGTCGCCGACGGCAAGATTTATTACGTCAGCAATCGCGCCGAAGTGGTCTGTGCCGACCCGGAAGGGATGCGTAACGGCAATGACGGACCGTACAAGGATGAGAAATACAAAGACAAAATGGATGCCGATTTCATCTGGGTGTACGACATGATCGACGAGTTGGATGCGTTTCCGCACAACCTCGCAACGTGTTCGCCCGTGGGATACAAGGATTATCTTTTCGTCGCCACGTCGAACGGCGTGGATGAAGGTCACTTGGTATTGCCAGAGCCCGAAGCGCCGGACTTCTTGTGTTTGAACATTAAGACTGGCGAGTTGCTGTGGGACAAGAACTACACCAACGGCAAGGTTTTGCACGGTCAGTGGTCGTCGCCGGCGTGCGGTGTGGTTGGTGGTAAGGAGATGGTCGTCTTTGGTGGCGGCGATGGTTGGGCCTACGGTCTCGAAATGGCAACCGGCGATTTGATCTGGAAGTTCGATTTGAACCCCAAGGATAGCAAGTGGGTCTTAGGTGGTCGCGGCACGCGTAATGCGATTATTTCCACGCCCGTAATTCACGACGACAAGGTGTATCTATCGGTCGGCCAAGACCCCGAGCACGGCGAAGGCGTCGGCCATATGTATTGCATCGACGCGACGAAGACGGGCGACATCACCGAGTCGGGCAAGATTTGGCACGTGGGCGGTGAAGACTTTAAGCGCACCATGTCGACGGTCGCGATTATGGATGGGCTGCTTTACAACTCGGACCTGAGCGGCTTTTTGTATTGCTTCGATCTGAAGACGGGCAAGAAGCATTGGACGCACGACACGTTCGCGGCCATTTGGGGCTCGCCGTTTGTGGTCGATGGTAAGGTGATGCTGGGCACGGAAGATGGCGAAGTGTTGATCTTCGAGCACAGCAAGAAGAAAAAGCAAATCGCCACCAACGACATGCGGAACTCGGTTTATACCACGCCGGTCGTTTCCAACGGCACGCTGTATATCACCAATCGCAACACGCTATATGCAATCTGCGAAGGTGGTGCCAAGGGCAAGGCGAAAGAAGCCAAGACGGCGAAGCGGTAAGACGCTGCGGCGCTGATTTGCAATCGATCTACCCGTTGAGCTAACATTTAAAGCGACGCGATGCCGAAGGGCACGCGTCGCTTTTTTCATGGTCAGGTGGATGGGTTTTGGTGGGATGCGCGCACTCGGCGAGTCTCCATGGGAGCGGCATATGCATTTACAAATCGAGTTAACCGACGAACAGGCGAAGTTGTTAGATGCCAAGGCACGCGAACTGGGTTTGCAGCCGGATAGGTTGGCGCGGGCATGGCTGGTCGATTTGTTAACGCAGCCGGACGAGCAATTCGAACGCGTTGTAGAGCAAGTCGTAAAAAAGAATCGCGATTTATATGAACGGTTAAGTTGATGCGGTATCTCACAATCGCGGAAGTCATTCGACTTCACGCAGCCGTTGTCGCGGATACGGGTGGTGCCAAAGGAGTTCGCGATCTAGGCGCATTGGAATCTGCAGTTGCCCAACCTCGGATGACTATGGGCGGCGTCAATCTTTATGGCACAATCGAAGAGAAGGCTGCGGCATTGTGTTATTCGTTAGTCTTAAACCACCCGTTTGAAGACGGGAACAAGCGGATTGGTCATGCGGCAATGGAAGTGTTTCTCAATCTCAATGGGCACCGGTTCGAAGCAAACGTTGACGAGGCGGAACGAATAATTTTGGACCTTGCGGCCGGAAGTGTTCCGCGAGAACGATTCACCATTTGGGTGAAAGCGAGTTGCAAAGCCCTGCCATAGTACGCCTGTTTGGTTGAGCAAACCACATCAAACGTAAACGAATCGTTGGTGCGTCGAGGGACGCACCCTACGTCTGCGCTGTGGCACCGGTTTGTAACCGGTGTTTTGCGCTCAAAGCAATGGCGACCGTCGCTATCGCGGGTCGTCGGAACCTTCGCCGGTTGACGTGATGTAGCGCGGTTCGTCTACGCGTTCTTCGTAACCCAAATCCACACGGTCGGCTGTCGTCGGTTGGTACGACGGGTTCGTGTCGATGTCGCGACGAACTGGTGCGACGGGGCGTTCGCGGCCTGCATAACGGGCGTCGCGCGGGCGCAGGTGGCTACTGTCGTCGTCGGTTAGCTGCTCGATGCGCGTGGCGGCGAAGCGCTGGTTGGATTGAATACCTGCTTCCTCGGTCTCTAACACCTGATGGTACATTTCGATCGCGCGTTCGCGATCGTGCAACCGGAAGTCATATACGACGGCCGCATCGAAGCGCGCCGGGTGCGGCGTTTTCGGGTCGAGGCGCAGCGCCCATTTGAAATAGCGCAAAGCCAGTTCATTGTCGGGATCGTCTTCGCGCAGAAACTCTTTATAAATCACGCCCGCGTAGTAAGCGGCGTCGTCGACTTTGTCGGACGTGGGGTAATCCTGCAGGATGCGCTTGTACATGTTGACGGTCTTGCGGCAGTCTTCGTGATTGAGCTTGGTAAAGCCGACGAACGGCACGCCTTCAAACGTGTCGTACAGCGTCATGGCATCGAGATACAGTTCGTCGGCGGCAGGAATGCTCTCGCGCGGGGCGACGGTATAGCGCTGCTCGCTCGTGCCTTCGCGCAGGTATGGATAAATCTCGACGCGCTCGGTCTGTTCGCGCTGTCGGCGCGCCCAGTTGGCTTTTTCTGTATCGCCGATCTGCAGGTAGGCACGTTCGACGGCGATCATCTTATCGATGTACGCGGCGCGCGTGGCCAGCATCGACTCGACTTCGTCAACCGTCGAAGGCAGGCTCACGCGGCGGAAGGGCGTCGGCCCCAAATCTTCATCTTCCGGCGGTGTGATATCGACGACGCGATTGTCGTGCTTGCGGCCGATGCCTTCGCAACCCACGAGCGCGAACAGCAGCGGACAACACACGATCAGCGCGACAAGTCGAATGGGGGCCCCTGCCTTTCCAAGGCTGGGGGACTGCGAAGCAAACTCGAAATCATCAATACGCGGGCTGCGCGAGCGGGCGGTAAACATGGTGTGTTTCATCCTTGAAACGGCGCGATCGTTCGGCGATCGCGCAATATGGCCCCGCGCTGCTGGCGCGGCGGCATGATCCATCACAAATTTCCTACGATATTCCACCCGCGCCGGTGCGACCGGTCAAGGATTTTGCGGCGCGGCGTCGCTTTTCACAGGAGCGGGAGGGAAGGCGGTGCCACATTCCGGGCAGGTGCCGGTGGTGTTGTTGGTGAGGTTGTAACCGCAGGCTTGGCAGTGACCGCGTGGGTAACCTCTAAGTTTGATGATTATTAGAATCGAGAGCAAAGCAACCAAGAGGCACGGCCATCCACTGGCGAGAATAATGGTGTGGCCGTATTTGGCAAAAAACCGGTGCTTTGCAAAGCGACCGAGGGCTTCGTGTAGGTCGAGGCTGCTCTTTAGCTTAAACCCAAACCAGGAGCGCGTTATGTTATGATCGATTGTCAGGCGACCGCAAACAGCTTGATGGGTTAATTGGCTGGCAATTCGATTGCGTTGGGTGTTCCAATTCGTTACGGCAAGTCTCCACTCAAAATAATCGACACCGGTTGGCTGAGAACGAGGCTGTTTCATTTCTAACCGAAGCATGCCGTCGATAATCATCCAGTGCCACATGTCGTGATAATCGTCTTGCAAATCGGTGTAAGTGATTTGGCCATTTAAGATGGCGAGGCGCGGTTGCCATTTAATGCCGAAGTTGTCGATATTGACGCCGACCACACCGCCGCCGAACAAGCTGAACAACCAAGTACTACAAGATAGGATGAGTATCACGATGGCGGTTCGCCAGAGATACTTGCGCTTGGTGTGGGGGCTCATGGCGTCACGGATGGTGAGGTGTTTGTCGCATCGCGAGTGCCGCACTCCGGGCAGGTGCCGGTCGTGTTATTGGTGAGGTTGTAACCGCAGGCTTGGCAGTGACCTCGTGGATAGCAGCGGATGCGGTGCAGCACATAGACGCTAAGTACGGTAAAGAACACTGCAGGCCAGCCCAGTGGAATCGTCAAAATCGCGTGCTGCGGCTGTTGTTGCTCGTATCCGCACATTTTTGACGGTCGTCGCCTTTCAAATGTGGGCATTCTGAACCCAAAATTCTCACGCCGATAGAATCGCGACTTTTGCATGCGGTCAAACGTTGGAAGGTAAATCCAAGCATTCAAGTGGTTCGATTTGTGATTGATGATTGTGTAATACTTTTGATTAATTAGCTCATAATGGAGAGAATGATCTAACTCGCGGGACAAGTGGTCAATAAAAGTGTTATTAGGAGACTTAACCTTCAAACAACCTGATTCGAGCGCGAGTTGCCAACCGATAAACTCCGGTCGCGAAGCTGTAAGCTCGAAACGCGTCATCGCAAGCACTGAGATAGACCAGATGCCAAGGGCAAACAAGATCGCAGTTACTGCGACATATCGATATGTCCGACGTTTCGTTGAATGGCTCATCTGTTTGATATTACGACGAGCTTGACAGTCGATTGCAAGTTTTTTCCTTATCCCTTCACCTCCACCATCCCCCGCGTATCCAAAAACGCCAACCACAGCTTCGTCGGTCGTTGTTGCCAGACGGCTTCTACGGCTTGGGCGTAGATGCGCAGTTGACCGGCGTAGAGATCGGCGCGGGCTTGTAATTCCTCACCGCTTACGCGGTCGGTTTTGTAGTCGAGGATTTCCCAGCCTTCGCCGCTGTCGAACAGGCAATCGACAATGCCGCGCACCAGCACAATGTCGTCGGCGTCGCGGTGGGTGGCGGCGGGGTCGTAACGGGTGGGATCGACACCGAGCGTAAAGGGCCATTCGCGCTCGACCTTGGTTTTTGCGTCGATCATGCGCTGGCCGACCGGCGTGGTGAAGAACCAGGCGATGGCGTCAACATTGAGCGCGTCGCGCGCTTCGATTGGAAGGTAGTCACCTGCGATGAGTTGATCGAGTTGCTGCGTGATACCTTCGGCGGATAGGTCTATACGGTAGTCGGCATATTCGAAGAACGCGTGCGTCCACGTGCCGACGAGTGTCGGTTGGTTTTCGCTCGCCGCGGTTAAGAAGGATGGGCGGCGGAAGATTTTGGGGAACGTTTTGTTAGCGCGAGACTGGAGGCGTTGCGCGACCGATTCCGGCGCTAACTCGGGGAAGAGCAACCCTCCCCTAACCCCTCCCTGCGAGGGAGGGGGAGCAGAGGATGCAGCATCGGGAGCAGCAGAGGATGCGGATGGGGACGCAGCGGGAGCGGTGCTGGATGCACTCTGCTTACTCGTTACATGTAATCCACTTACGATATCCGGCGCGTTAGCGAACTCTGCCGCGCTGTCGGCGTCGTTATCCCGTTGTTCCCAGCGACGTTTGAGTTCGCTGGCAGCGGCAACGGCGGGGACGCGGGTGAGTGCGTCGTGACGATAAGTGCCGAGCAGTCGTCGCTCGAGTGTTTGGGCTTCGTCGTCACTTAACGATGTGGAAGCTTCGGCAACCAATTCGTCGATCGATTGCAAGTTCGTCAGCGCTTCAGCCAGCGCGCGGTTGTCGTCGGTGCGTTGCGATGCAAATGACCAGGTTGAAATCTCGGCGTCGTCGTGTTGCCGCACTTCAAAGCGCTCACCGTCGGCTGCGGCGCGGTTCCAAGCGACGTGCGCCGGCGGCATGGTCAACAGGCAATCGACGATCCAACTCAAGTAGCCGCTGGTCTTGTTTCGAATGGCGAGCGGTAGTGGACTGTTAATCTCCGCCGCGGCTTCGATTTGCTCTTCCTTCACGCGCGAGCCGGTGCCGACGACGATGATGTGATCTTCGGCACGTGTTAGTGCAACGTACAATACGCGCATCTCTTCAGCCAACGCATCGCGCTTGAGCGATTCGGATATCACGCGCTGCGGCAGCGTGGGGTAGCGAATGTTTTTGTCGAGATCGACGGCGGCCATGCCGATGCCGAGTTCGCGGTCCTGCAGAATCGAACCGTGGGCGTCGGCCATGTTGTGCTTCTTGCCAGCCTCCGCCAGTATCACGACGGGAAACTCAAGGCCCTTCGACGCGTGAATCGTCATGATCTGCACGGCATCGCCGGCGGGCGGCAGCGTGCCGGCATCGAGTTCGTTGCCTGTTTCTTTCACGGTCTCCAGAAATTGTAGAAAGCGATTCAGGCCGAGCCGTTGGAAGTCGCCGAACTTGCGCGCGTAATCGTGCAACTGTTTGAGATTGGCGCGGCGCCGCGGTCCGGTTTCGAGACCGCTGACGTAGGCGAGGTAGCCGGTGGATTCATAGATATCCCATAGCACGTCGGCAATGGGCTGCCGGCGCGCGGCGCTGCGCCAGTGATCGATGGTTTGCAAACGCTGTTGCAGGATGGCGCGGAGGTTTTCGTCGGGGCCGCGGTTGGCATAGGCAGGTACTGCGGCGTGGAAGGGACGCGATGCGTTTTTTAGCGACGCGCACGTGCGGACTTCCGCGAACTCGGCGTCGGTGAGCGGCCTACCTAATAACGGTGACCGTAAGACGGATGCGAGGGGAATGTCTTGCTGGGCGTTATCCATCACGCGTAGCAGCGAGATGAGGTCTTGCACTTCGAGGGCATCGAACAAGTCGCCGCTGCGCGAGGCGACTGCCGGGATGCCGCGCGCTTGCAGGCGGCGCAGGAACAACCCCATGCGCGCCTTCATCGAGCGCAACAAGATGGCGATGTCTTTAAATTCGACGCCGTCGGCGTGCAGCGCGGTGATGCGTTCGGCGATGACGTAGGCCTCGCGCTCGATGCGTTCGAGATCGTCGCCGTCGCTATCGGCATCGTCGTTCTCGGTTTCTGTCGATGATGAACCACCGCGCGACGGTTCTTCTAATATGTGCACTTCCATGGCGGGCGTTTTGCCGGGAGGCGGCTCGCTTGGGCGCGGCACGAGTTGTTCGCCAGCTAGATAATTGATACCGCCCAGGTCGAGGGCCATCAGTCGTGCGAAGATGGCGTTGATAACGTCGATGACGGCTGTCGTGCTGCGGAAATTGTGCGCCAACGGTATGACGCGACCGGGTGCTTCGCCGTTGAGGAACGCGTCGCGGCGGTCAAGGAATAGTTGTGGTTCGCCGAGGCGAAAGCGATAGATGCTTTGCTTTACGTCGCCGACGCTGAAAAGATTGCCGGCGTGACCTTGGTCGCCTTCACGACTGACGAGCCGCAAGATGGCCGCTTGTACCGGATTGGTATCCTGAAACTCATCGACCAACACGTGGCGGAATTTATCGCGCATGCGCGCGGCAACACCGTTGGATTCGTCTTGCAGTAATTGCAGCGTGTAACGTTCGAGGTCGGAAAAATCGATCGCGCCGAGTTGCCGTTTCTCGTCGCGATATCGCGTGCGAAACGCCTCGACGGCGTCGAGCAATATGTTGACGAACGGCGCGGTGCGGCCGATGCCCTCGGCCCAGTCGGCGCAGGTGAAGCCGCCGAACTTTCCCTTTAATGACTTCAGCGATTTCGTAATGGATTCGTAGCGCTTTTTGGCGGCGGCGTAAATCGCTTGGTCTTCGTCGGGCATGGCCTTCACTTCTTTTCGATTGATGGCGGGCAGGCTTTTGAGGCTAAACGATTCGATATCTCGGCAGACTGCATCGATGGCAGTCGTGCTTACGGTTGCGTCCGGCAATCGTTCGTAACTCTCTGACAACATCTCAGTGAGGTCGGTTAAGGATGTATCGAATAATGCGAGCGCCGCTGCCGAGTTGACGGTCGCGCGGAACTGAACGATTTCGTCAATGAATTGTTCCAGCGTGTGACGCAACAAGTCGATTAACAGCGTGTGCCATGTGCTATTGAGCGTGTTCTTGTCGGCTGGTGGTTCAAAACGCTGGCGGGCATCGGCTAGCCATTGTTCGGGATCAACATGCGATTCGAGAAACGCCGCGATGCTGGTGACTTGAGCTTGCAACGTGCGTTCGCTTTTGCCGTAGGCCGTGAGCAAGTCGAGAAAGGCGTCGCCACGGTCCGTTTCTTCCGTCGCCCACTCGTCGAAAATCGCCTTGACGCAATCGCGTTTGAGACCGGCGGCGTCGTGTTCGTCCATCAGCGGCATGCGCGGTTCGAGATCGACAAACGAGAAGTAGCGATTGAGCAACCATCGACAGAACGAGTGAATAGTCGAGATGCGTGCGCCGTCGAGCATGGCGAGCTGGTGGCGTAGGCGTCGTTGCTTGTTTAGTTCGGCTTCGGCGATGACTTCGCGCAGGCGGTTGCCGATGCGCGCCCGCATCTCAGCGGCGGCGGCATCGGTGAACGTGACGATTAGCAATTCGTCAATTTGGCAGGGCGGTGTTCCCTCGGCAACGAGTTTCACGCAGCGTTCGGTGAGCACCGCCGTTTTACCGCTACCGGCGGCGGCGGAGACGAGCACACTGGTATCGACGGTATCGATCGCGTCGCGTTGTCCGGGCGTCCACGGGCGGGTCATGCGTCGGCCTCCGGCTTGTCGTCGTTGGCAGCCTGCATTTTGCGAATGGCCTCGCTGCGTTTCATGCTATTCTCAAATCGCATTTGGTCTGGGCGATATTCGAAGCGACAGACGGACGCGTAATCGCAGTAGTCGCACGGCAGTTTTTTGCCCAGCCTCAACGGCGCCACCGCAATATCACCATCGAGCCAGCAGTCTGCCAGTTGGCCCAACTTGCCGCGTACGAATTGAAGTATGTCATCGAGCATGCCGGGTTCGACGGCGTCGGACGTATCGAAACGGCTGATGTCGCCGTCGCGCTTTTGTTCGGATTGGAAGATCGATGACGTCTTACCGTCGGCGTTCTTGTCGAGCGAGGGGATGGCATCGAAATCGACGATGCCGCGCGGCCTGAACTGGTCGAACGTTTTGAAGTCTTCGTCGTCGGCTTCGCTGGGGTGATCGACCTTCTCCGAGTCGGTGACGATCGTCGATAGAAACGCGCCGCCCAATCGGATGTCGCCACCATCGGCGGTGAGGGCGTCTTTGACGGCGAGCAAATAGGCGAGCAGTTGTAGCGCCATGCCGTGATAGACTTCGTCGAGTTTCAGCCGCTTGTTGCCCGCGTTCGTTTTGTAATCGAAGACGACGGCCCAGCGTTCGTTGGTGACAGTCGCCAAGTCGAGGCGGTCGATTTTGCCATCGATGTGAATGGTGCGGCCTTCGGGGGTTTGGATCGAAAGAGCGGGCCACTTGGCGTTGCTGCCGCTACCGAAGTCGACTTCGGCACTATTGGGGGCGAAGTTTGCCGCGCCCAAGAGATGCTTTTGCCATCGCAAGAATCGCGTGAGATAAGGCACGCCACGGCGACGCAGAATATGGCCTTGCGTTTCGTCGAGTTGTTGATGTTCTAAGAAGTCGGGCATTACGTGCGTGCAAATCGCTTCGGCACGGTCGGCCAACGCTTGGTCGTCGACGTCGTCGAGGCGTTCGCCGCTTTCGAGCAGGTCGTTGGCGAATTGCTCCAAGGCTTTGTGATAGAAGTTGCCCCAGTGCAATTGGCTGAGTTCGCGCGTTTCGCGCGGCAGCAGCGTGAGGCCGTAACGCGCGAAGTGTTGGAACGGGCAACGCGCGAATTGTTCGAGGCGCGTGATGCTGGAATGGTGGGGGGCGGGCCATAACCGGTTGACCAAAGGGGACGCGAGTTTGGTGTCGGCGTCGGTGGTTCGGATGCTATCGAGCGCGCGGGTTAGGTGATGGTAGAGGTTGGTCCTTGGTTGCGTTCGCGTGTTGATGTCCCCCAGCCCCAGAGGGGCAGGGGCACCCGGTGTGGGGACGGTTTTGTCGGCAGTGGGTGCGAGTACTTGTCGCGTCCAGTGGTAATAGCTGAGCCATGACGGTTCGTCGTCGCGTTGCACGACCGGCATACCACGCGTGGCTTGGCCGGCGGCTTCGGCGATGGTTGCGGCCAAGTCGTTGGCCGTGCCGATTGGCGCATCGTTCTTGGGTTTTTCGATTTTGACCGTGTCGCCGAGGATGCGCTCGATATCCGGCCAATGCAGTGCGGGTTCTTGTTGTCGGCCTTTCTCATCGAGCGTCGGTCGCGATATCCAAAGGAAATGTGTCGCACGGGTCAGCGCGACATATGTCAATATTCGCTCTTCCGCCAAGCGATCGCGGCGGCTTCGACCAAGCGGCGCGTCGGCGGCTTCCAGCCGATCGCGCTCGTCGTCCCCAAGCAACCCTTCCGATGGCGGTCGCCCCGACCACAGCCCATCCGCAAAGCCAAGAATGAACGTGGCTTTAATGCCCAATGGTTGGCGACCGCGTTCGATGGTGCTGATGACAACCTGATCGAGCGTGGCCGGTACAAGGCCGAGCGCGAGTTCGGCCAACCCGGCCTCAAGCGTTTCGCGCACGCGCCGGGGTCGCAACGGTACGTCGCCAAGCGCGTCGACGAATTCTTCCAGCAGTTGCATCAACTCGGTCCACACGCGTTCGTGCTCGTTGGCCGTGTCGTGTTGTCCTGCGTCCTGTGCGGCTTGCGACCATGCGGCGAGCGTTTCGGCAACGCCCAAGCTATCGAGTACTTGCACGAGTTGCGTCGCCCATGTGCGACCGTCGATTTCGCCGAGCGTTGCGGGCCACCAATCGCTAAGCGCAGTGCGTAACGTAGCGCGGGCGGTATCGATCGTCGTCATCTGCGCTTTTGCCGCTTGGGCTTGGGCGCTGCGAAAGGCCGGCGGTTTACCCGTCCATGTTTGATTCCAGATATCGGGGTCGGTCAGATTGCGCGCCAGCATGTAGTTTTCGAGCGCTGCACCGGCGTCGTGATCGAGCGGCGTTAGATCCGACTTCACCAAGCGCAACACGGCGTCTTCTAGGCCGCCGCCACCGACAAGCGCGAGCAAAGCACGCACCGCCTCGATGAGCGGATGGTGATGGATTGGTCGGCGGCGATCGAGAAAGAATGGGATGCCATGCCGCGCGAACTCAGCGCTGAGAATGTCGTGATACGGTTCCAAATCGCGCACGATGATGGCGATATCGCGCAGACGCAGCGGGTTCTCGTCGCGCCGCGTGAGATCGAGAACTGTACGCGCGGCGGCTTGCACCTCACCGCGCAGGTCGGTGGCTTCGACCATACGAATCTCGGCGGCGTCGCTTGCGCTGGAGTGTTCAATCGTCGCGTTGGTGGTGGGCGATAGCGCATTCGCTTCCAACATGGCCAATCGTGGGGAAGCAGCGAAACGCGGTAACGGATCGGGCGTGAGGCGAATTGGTGAATCGATGGCGATGCCCGCTTCGAGCGCCGAACGTACCAACTCGGCCCAGGCGCGGCGCGTCTTATAGAACTGGTCGGTTTCGTCGGGCGTTGTGGCCTCATCATCAAATGCGGGATCCACTAATAGCGCGACTGTCGTGTGGCTGGCGTGGCGCGCGAGTTCGATGAGCAGTTGTGCCTGTTGGCGGGTGAAGCTGGCAAAGCCATCGACCCATACGCGCGCGTCGCGCAACCATTCCGCCGTGGCGAGCCGATCTTTCGCCAACGCCAGCACGCCGTCGGGATCGACGCGTTCGGCACCGAGATATTCGCAATACTTGCGATACAGCAACGCCAAATCGTGCAGACGACCGGCGCTGGGGTCGTTTTCATCAAACGCCTGCTGCACGCATCGATCGAGTTTGTCGAAGCTGACGGCTTCGCGAAAGAATTCAGCCAAGGCGGCGGATGCTTCGCGCACAAGGCTCCCGCTATCAGAAATTCGGTCGAACTCTTTAAACGCGCCGCGATGTTGGGCCAGTAGGTAACGAATTGCCATCTGGCGGCCTGTTGCCGTGAGCGTGGTCGGAATGTTGCCCGGCGTGTCGGCGAAGATGCGATAGGCCAGCCGCGTGAAGCCGAGCACATCGCAGCGGCCGAGCGCTAGCATCCGCGTGCGCGCGAGGATTTGCCGTTCGGTTTGCAGTGTGGCTTGCTCGGGTGTTAGCACGAGCAGCGCCGGGCCGTCGGTCATACTGCGGCCGAGCTCGTTCGCCACGGCGGCCAAACAATGTTCGGTTTTGCCGCTGCCGGCGCGTCCGGCGATCAGTTGCAGACTCACCGGCCCACCTCAGGATTCGTGTTTATCAGAATGATGCCCATAATGATCCGTCTGAGGGCGATTCTAACCGCAGTGTTGCCGCGTTGCAGCCGTCGCGAACGGGTGAAAAAGAGCAGAAGCCGCGGGAGTTTGATGCGTAGAATGGTTGACGGGCCGCGTTGCAGTTATTTGTGTTAGCGGAACTGGGTGCCGGTCGGCTTTTGCGCGACCGTACGAGGTTGAAGCGAGCGATTTTTGGTCACGATTGGTGATACAACTTGGCCGAGTTGGTGGGCGTATCTGCGTCAGTTTGATACGTATGCACTGCTGTTGGTCGCAGCGGCGGCTTGCACGTTTGTGTTTACGCCGGTCTACATTCGCCTAGCGCAGCGATTGAACTGGGTGGATCGACCGCGCGGTCGGCATCGGCACGTGCGCGTAACGCCGACGATGGGTGGCATCGTGGTGTTCCTGCCCGTGTTTGCGGGGGCCTTGGTGGCGTTGGCGACGAACAACCTCGTGGGCGAAAAACTGCGCGAGGGCCGTACGCATGTGTTGGCCCTGCTCGGTTGCACGGCCATCACGATGTTATTGGGTGTGGTCGACGATCGGCGAGCAGTGCGCCCGCGCGTGAAGTTGTTGGTGCAGTTTTTGATTGCGGTCGTGGCCGTCGCGCTGGGTTTTCGCGTAGAAGCCATCACGCTGCCGTGGCTCGATTCGTTGGTGATACCGTCGTATGTGGGAATCGGCCTTTCGGTGCTTTGGATCGTTGGCATCACCAATGCGATCAATCTGACGGACGGGTTAGACGGGCTGGCGGCGGGCGTTTGCTTGCTGGCGGCAGGCGTTAACACGTTGGTCGCGATTTGGCTCGGCAACCACACGATGGCCGTGATGATGGTGTTGCTGACGGGCGCGCTGCTGGGCTTTCTGCGTTACAACTTTCATCCGGCGCGAGTGTTTCTTGGGGATACCGGCGCGTTGGCGTTGGGCGTGTTCTTGGCGCTGGCGTCGTTGCGTTCGGCACAGAAGGCACATACGGCGGTGATGATTTTGATCCCGCTGTTTGCGTTGGGTTATCCGATTATCGACACTATGCTGGCCATCGCGCGGCGCAGCATGAAGGGCCAGCCGCTCTTTTCGTCGGATCGCGATCACATTCATCATCGCTTGCTTGACCGTGGTCATAAGCCTTCGGCGGCGGCGATTCGGATTTACTTTTTGAGCTTGCTGTTGTGCTTGTTGTGCATCGCGGCGGCGGCGGCAAATCATTTGATCTTGGGCGTGGGCATGGCGCTGGTGCTGGGGTTGACGGTTTTTGCCGCACGCGTGTTGGGCTATCTGGAATGGGGCGGTTGGACGGTCGATCGGCGCGAAACGCGCATTCTGCATGCGGCGGCGCAGTTGTCGCGCTTGAAGTTGCGGGCAGCCAAAAGCGATGACGAACGCGTACGAGCGTTGGGCATCACGGCGACGGAGCTGGGTTGCGGTAAGGTTGAGTTGACGCGCGACTCGATTGTGTGTGAATGGCAACTGCCGAGTTATGACGCAGCGGCCAATGGCTCCGTTCATACGGCAGCCGAACAGGACGACGTGACGATACGATTTCATTTGCCGGCGGCGATGGCGAACGACGACCCGCGCTTGCAACTGCTCGACGACCTTGCGGCGGAGATACCACGATCTTCATGAACCCGGCAGCGCCGCACATCCTTTTTGTAAATGAGTTTTATTACCCGGATATCTGCGCCAGCAGTGCCGTGTTGACCGATCGCTTGCCGCGACTTGCGGCGGCGCGGCCCGATTGGAAGATCACGGTATTGGCGGGGCGGCGCGCGTGGGACGATCCGACGGTGTTGCACGCGGCCGAGGAAACGCATCGCGGTGTGCGCATCGTGCGCGTGGATCGTCCGGCGCTACCGAAGCGGAGCATCCTGCAACGCGCGCTCGGGTTCTTTGCGTTTCAGCGTAACGCGTTGCGGGCGGCGCGCGGGTTGGGCAAGATCGATCTGGTCGTTGGGACGACGGCACCGCCGCAGGGGGCGGGTATCGCGGCGCGCATCGCCAAGCGGGCGGGCTGCCCGTTCGTTTATACTGTGCTGGATTTGTATCCCGATTTGGCGGACACGCTCGACAAGTTGCGCTCGTCGTCGCTGATATATCGACGATGGTTGAAAAAAGACACGCAACTGATGCAACGGGCCGCCGCCGTCGTGTCGATATCGACGCCGATGTCGGAGCGCATCGCGCGGACGAGACCGGTACCCGCCGAAAAGTGCATCACGATTCACGACGGTTTCGATGAAACCGCCGTTGCGCCTCCTGCGAGCGGTGCGACGAATCGTTTTGCCCAACATTACAATCCGCAAGGCCGCTTCGTCGTGCAATATGCGGGCAACATGGGGTTGTCGCATCCGTTTGAGGCAATCATGGCGGCGACGCGCCAGCTCGAAGGCGAGCGCGACGTGTTGTTTCAATTCATCGGCGACGGTCCGCAACGCGGGTTTATCGAACAACACGCCACGGCACAGACGCAGGTGCTCGACTATCAGCCGGCCGAACGGTTGTGGGAAGTCTTGCACGCCGCCGACGCCTGTTTGATTTCGCAGCATCCGCGTATGTACGACCAGGCGCTGCCGTTTAAGGTGTACGGCATCTTCGCCGCGCGCAAGCCGGTGATCTTCGTCGGTAACCCCGCGTCGGAAATTGCGGGTTGGCTCGCAGAAGCCAACGCGGGCATCACTGTTCGCCACGAAGCCCCCGAGCAATTGACGGCGGCGATCCGGCGATTGCAAAGCGATCGCGCCGAGGCCGAGGCGATGGGGCAGCGTGGGTATGCGTTGTTTAAGCAGCGGCTGCAATCGAGCGCGGCGGCGGAGAAGTGGTTGGCGCTGTTTGAACGCGTGCTTGGCGGCGATTGATGCGGCAACGAATCGACGGTGGCCCTCGCCATTACCTACGCATGCGACGAATTGCAGCGGGGGGCATGCAGGTCGTCGTGCAACTGTGTGCCAAATCGCGATGGCCGGTATAATTTCCGGACTGGAGCGCCCGTAGCTCAGCTGGATAGAGCAGCGGACTTCTAATCCGCAGGTCGTAGGTTCGAATCCTACCGGGATGCACGCTATCGCCGTTTTCACAGCCTTCATCTTCGCCATTCTCGCCTTCCGTTGTGCGCACTTTGGGCACGCGCTCCCCTTCGACCGGATAACTCGCCGCGATTTGCGGTAGCCCTACGAGCGCGGTAGCTGCGTCGTCCACTCGCAATGGTGCGTACCGACTGAACGTCAATCGAGGGTCGGAATGACGCGCGAGCATTTGCGCCTGTTTGATGGTCGCGCCGCCTTGGATGACGAAGGTGATGAACGTTCCGCGCAACGAGTGAAAGTCCAGCACCTTCCCATCTTTCGATGTATCCGCGAGAAAGTCGTCCTTCGCCCACTCACGCCTATCATCTTCGCTCTGCGCAGTTTCAAGCCACGCTTGCTTCGCTGCTGCGAGGTCACGCCTTAGCATGTTTGCGGCTCTCTCGTGCCAAGTTCCCGGCCACAGCGGACTATCTGCGGGGCACTTCTCAAGCCAGGCGCGAAGTCGCTCTGCGAGTTGAGGTTGTAATGGTTGGTGGTCTCCCTTACGCCGCTTTGATGTCTTGGCATCTAGGACGACGACGGGAGGCGTTGCGTCTAGCTGGAAGTGGTGGGGCGTTAGGCTTCGCAGTTCGTTCACCCGGAACCCGGTGCCCGTTGCGACAAGATAGAGCATTGCACGGTCAGGGCCGCTTAGCGACCTCCACGCCTTTTGTTGCCGCACCGTGTCAATCAACCAAGTGAGTTCTTCAACAGACATTACGCGTCGGTCGTGGCGTCGGTCTGTTTCTTCGTTGAATCCGGATAGATGCCCGAGAGGATTGTCACGAAGGCGACCATCACGTTGAAGCCAGCGGGTGAATTGCTTTATCGCCTTGATGTAATGGTTAAGTGTTTTGTTGCCCAAGCCATCGTCCCGAAGGAGTTGGATGGCAGATTGAACCTTTGATTCAGTGATATCGGAAAGTCGTTGCGAACCGGCCTTTTCAAGTAGGCCGGTCGCTCTCACCTCCATATGCTTAACGTGCTTTGGTGTTACTCCCTTTGCCCGCAGGGCTGCAACCCATGCGGCAATGTGTACCGATAGATGCGCTCGGCCATGCGTTGCGTATCGGGCGGATGCGTCGTCTACAACGCCTTCGCGCCTTAACGCCGCGTCCGCGATTGTCTTCTGCAATACACGCTCTGCCGCCTTGCGGTCGCTGGTCTTGGTACTCCGCTGTCTGCGTTTCCCTTCATGGTCATACCAACGCGCAATCCAAGGCCCGCCCGCTTTACGCTGAAAGAGTGTGCCCTGCCCGTTCATCCTGTTGCGTTTACGTGGTGGCATCGCTCGCGCCTCCGTCCCCGAGTAAGTCTTCGCCGGGAAGTGGAATCTGTCTCAGGCGGCCGATGACTTCGGGGTCTGCGATGTGATAGTGGCCTAATGTCGTTTCCATTGTCGAATGGCCTAAATGCTTCTGCACCTCTTGAACCGGAATCTTGTTCCGGAGGAATCGCGTAGATGCGACAGTCCGCAACGTGGAGAACTTGAAATCCTCCGGCAGCTTGGCCCTACGCAATGCCTTTTTAAACCAGTCGTTGGGCCGGGCTTGTTTGTTCAGCCCACGAAGCAACGGCCCCTTGGGACATTCGGCGATTCGCTGCTCTAGGAATTTGAATAGGGCGTCACGGATGGGTATGACTAATTGCTTCCCAGTCTTTCGCCGTCGAACCTTGAACGTCCTATCCCAAATATCAATATGCTTCGCCTCAATGTCAGTTATCATTTGCCGGTCTAAACCGGTGCTGATAGCGATGAGTACGGCTGCCCGTCGGTCTTCAGTGTCAATCGCTTCAATCAGTCGTTCAATCTCTGCATCGCTGAGCATTCGCTTGTCCGCGACATGCTTAGACTTCGGCTTGGCCGTTACCCATTTGCAAGGGTTATCGCCAATGATTCGCCGCATGACGCACCATGCAAAAAAGCGATGAAGACCAAGGTAGTGCTTTCGCACCGTTGCCGGAGCCCTCTTCTCAGCCATCGCGCCGAGAAAATCGTCTATGTCTTCGCCATCAATGCACCTAACGAGACGAGCGCTACCAACATGGTTGGCGAACTGCTTGGTGGTAGATGTGTAATGCCGTTTAGTATTTGTTGCAACTTGATGGCATGCTTTTAGAAATCGGAATCGTGCATTGTCGATGGTGACGAGACCGTCCTTCGCGTCCGCCTTCGCTTGCATCTCGCGTGTAAGCTCGCTAACTAGCACTTCAGCTTCTTTGAGTGAATTGCGTTTTTTTATTCGCCGCTTCCTCTGCCCATTCTTGTATTCACTCCAGCAAACCCAATAGCCTTTATGGCCTTTTCTATGGCCATCACCGCCATGCAGCCATGCTTTCCGCTCTCTGCCCATTACGCACCCCCTTTGGAAATGCGGACGGAATCCGGGCGCAAGACTTTTGCTATCTTTTTCCTATCTTTAAACGTGGACTGGGTAGACGTATGATGCATACGCTACGACCTCCTTATCAGGTTGTGGCCATGAGCCCGGCGAGTACCAGTCGCGCGGGCTCACTTTATTAATTACCCCAACATATCGACCACGCATGCAATTATCAATTAATGCCAACAAAAAAAAGGCCCGAAGTTTTTACGCTTCGGGCCTTACTCATTCGATTAGCGTGACCGGTTAGCAGGCCGGTAGTTGCACTTGGTAGCGTGCGAAGGCGCTTAGGGCCTCGCCGATGTTAGCTACAACATGCTCAACTTCGTTGATCGGCAGGCGAAGCGTGACTTCAAAGGGAATCGGCCCGCAGCAGTCGTCGATGCTCGCCTTGTCTGGCAGAAGCATGATTTCAAAATGAACCAATTGCGTCTTGACGTGGGCGGGAATTCCAGAGAAGCCGAACGCGGCAGCCTTGCCGATGCCTTCGACGATAACATCCTCGCGACCTTCGTCTTGTTGCTTGGCACGTTCCGCACGCTTGACGGCGGCTGGTGTCGATTCTGAATTGGTGCTTGGGAAACGGGGGGAGTTTAGGATACTATCTACCATGTCTCGACCTCTTATTCAGGTTGGGACCACGAGCCCGGTTGTTGGTAGCAACGCGGGCTCAACTTATTGACGGTGCGACGTTCGCCCGTCTACGTAGAAAACATATCACGCATATCGACGAAGTCAAAAAGAAATTTCAATTTAATTTAGCTATTTGTCTAAGGTCATTTTCGAAAATGGTTTATGACAGAAAAAACTTTTCACCATTCGCAACGGCACGCTATCTATCATGCGCACCAACATGCATACGTAGTGATACGCTTGCCCATCGCTCTCGTTCAACGTTGATACATGCCGCTTGCGCCTACGGTTGTTGCTTGTGCCGGGATAGTGCGGGGGATTTTTCGGGAGGAGGTATGACCGTAGGTTTGGGACTCCAGCTTATATATACGATGCTGGGCCCCCGGGGGTCTTTCCCTCACCGCTTAACTTCCCTACGTCCCTGTAGGCCCACAAATACAAGGTTGTTTGCACAGAATCGCCGGAGTCCCGTTTCCTTTTTGCAATCCCCCATCTACGCATTCCCTCCGCTCGGCGGCTTGAAGCCCGCCTTACCACGAATTCCGGGCTCGCCTTCCTTCGACTTCAAGTATGCCAACGCGTTTTGTTCACCAACCTCCAGCCCTTTTTGATACGACGCTGCGAAGCGAATTGCACTTGCTGCCATGATGCGCTTCATGTCGGGTAGGCCTCGAATAGCTTTAAGCAGTTCCCGCTCCGCCAGACTCTTTGGAATCCCTGCCTCGCCCATCACTTCGGTGGCCTTGCAGAGCCTGCCATCTTTGATGCCGTTTATTATTAGTGTCTGCGTCTCTGGTGAGAATTGGCGAAAGAGAGAGAGCAAGCAGGCTTCGTCCACAACCTTATCCGCTTCTTTATTTTTCCTTGGCATGTCCATCCTCCGCTGCTATCTCCGTCATGCCTTTTTCCCATGCTTTTGCTATCCGTTCGTATCGCTTGACTGCTAGCGATTTCATACCTGAGTCTCGGATAGCAAGCGTGGTTCTAGCTAGCAACTTTTCCTCTTCGCTACATGGAAGGCCCATCTCATATCGTTGAAGGACATATGCGATGTTTAAGTCCAGCTCCTCGCGCAGTTTCCTACACGAAGGGGGAAGGTTGTCGTTGCTTACAGGGCGACGGTCTAACGAATCTGCCTCTTTACTCCTCCCGGCTGACGGGCCATGATGTTTGTCAACTAAGTCGAACATTTTAAACAGAGCCTTTTCCTCGCCCTTTAACGCCTTCTCACCCAAGCGACGCCACGCGGCTTCCATGAACTTGAGGGCGGCGGGGCACTTGGGAATCTCGGCTAATAACTTTTCGCGGTTACGCTTGCGCGCTTCGTGGCTACCGTTATTCCCTTCCTTAAACTGTGTTGCTGAACGTGGCATACTGCTCCTTACAGGCTTAACAGCCTTCTCTTTTCTTCTTCTGAAAGTGACGAGTTACGAATGATGTCGGCTGCCTCCGCGTCGGATGACGCGTTCATTGCCCGGTTGATGACTGATGATGCGGAGTGTTGGAGGCCGTGGCCCTTTGGCGGCGGTTGATTAAGCCTGCCGCCCAATAGAATTTCGATGTCAGACTTAGGCCGCTTTTGTTGGTCAAGGAACTCGTCAACGGGGAAGCCCTTTTGCCCTAGTGCGCTAAGTAGGTTTGGAAGTTCAGGGCCGAAGTCGCCTTCAAGCAGGGTTGACATTGCTAAGTCAATGCCTGCTTGATTTAAGCTGCCATTGCGGGTCTTGTATGCCGGACTGGATAATGTCTCTGCGAGCGCGACGCCCGCTTGCTGCCCGCGAATAGCAGGGCGATTAAGCGAGTTGTCTTGTCCTTGCTGGAATCGCTTGTCTATCCGGTCCTGGCGCAACAGGGTTCGCGTTGTGTCCGCACGGTTATTGATGTCGGCTAGGTCAAATCGGTTTTCCTGTCGTACGCCTTCAAGGTCAATGCGATTTCGCTGTTTGATGCCTTCGCGTGCGTCGAGACGGTCTTGAGTCGCAAGTAGACGGTTATCTTTTCCAACCTCGCCAAAGTAGAAGCGAGCGTTACGGCCATCTTCATACAACCGACGAATTTCTGAATCCGCCGCGTCGCTTTCGGCCAATCGCGTGTTGGTAGTTTCAAACTGCTCTGCGTCTTGCTTCAACTTGTCGCGCTGATAGCCAGCGTTATCTTCTCGTGACTGAATCAACGACCGCGTGGCAAGGGTGTCGTTTGCCAACCGTGCCGTATCAAGCGCCAGCCGTTGGTTGTTGAGTCCTATTTGCGGGTTAAGTAGTGGGGATGAATTGGCGATAATCCCCGCAGCCCCACCACCACCTGGTACTGCACTTAACCCACCAACCAGCGCGCCTTGACCAATACCTGACGCGATGGATGAGCCTGCGGCATTGGCAGCAAGACCACCGGCGGCGGCACCGCCTAATGTTCCAATGCCTGCGGTAAGCAAAGTGTTCTCAAGAAATTTATCCTCTTGTTGTTCTTGCGCTTCTTTTTGAGCGCTTTCCTGCAACTTCCTCTGGCGGTCGCGCTCAAATTGGTTAATCAAAAATTGCTGACCGCTCAAGGTGCGGCCGAAGGCATTGCTGACCAACTGTGACGCGAACGGTGCGAGTGTGTTGAATGTCTGGATGCCCAGTCCGCCGAGTGTGCTTCTCATCGCTTAGCCTCCCCGTCCAAACATGCCGCCGGAGCCGAATAAAGAATTGGCACCGGCGATACTGTTGTTAATCAAGCCACTTGCGAGTGAGGCTACCTGCACGGCGTTGCCAAAATCTAACTGTTGCGAACCACGATTTAGTCCTTCGATATCGAGTCCGGTCAGGCCTGATGTCGTAAGGTCCAATGGCTGATTTGCCGACTGCGATAGTTGAGTAAGGCCGCTGAGTTGGTTAATCCCGCCGCTACGAGCATTATTCAACGCATCAGTGAGGCCCAAGTTGAACTGGCTTCGGTTGTCTTGCAGTGAATCACGTTGCTGTTGGATGTTGCCAAGCAAGTTGGAAAAGCTCAAGCCCTTCTGTGCCGTGCCCAACAACTCGGCATTGCCAACCCTATCTGTAATCTTCCCACTCGCACGCAAGCCTGAATCACTCAGGTTCTTAGCTGCCGTCGTTCGCTGCCTGCCCACCTGTGTATCAATGGCGTTCTCAACTTCACCCAGTGCTGCTGCCAACTCAGGGTCGGAACGGATGGTTCCGGGAGTGTTGAGAAATCCGGAAAGGCGGCTGATGCGTTCGTTGAATAAGTTGTTGGTGTCGGTGCCGAGGGTTTGCAACTGCCCCACATTCTCGCCAATCATCCGCTCCGCCTCGGCCTCACGCTCTTGGTAGCGGCCAAGGTTCTCCGCGTTGGTTGTGGCGAAAGAGATGGATTCGAGGACCGGCGTGAGTGCGTTGCGGTCGCCCGACCTAACTGCGGCTTGGATGGACGCGGCTAAGGCGTCGATTTGTTCTTGTGTTACCCCCGGCATGCCTTGCAATCGGCCAAGCAGGCCGAAGGCTGAGTCGAGGTCTTGCTGAGTGATTGAAGTTGTGAACTGTCCACCGGCGTCTGCAACGACGTGGTCGGGTGGCGGGGCTGAATCCAAGGACGCGTTAGGCCCAAAGAAAAAGTCAGTTGAGTTATGAAATTGCTCCGGTAGCAATGACGGCATTTCGCCACCTCCTGTGCGGGTCGTCCGCGTTGTCAGGGGTGGCGGCCCCTGCGGGTATTTGGTTGTGATAGTCAACAATCATTTATGCAGCGTCTTCGTCGCTCGAGTAGTTGAACACGTCATTGGTGATGGCACCGGATTGAGGAAGCCATTTTAGTGATGTAGGACGTTTGGACTTTGCCATTCCGCTGTAGCGTGACTTGAGGCAATGCAGGTGCAAGCATCCGTCGTTTGTTCGTTGTTCATCAATCTCTGAATGAACGAACAGCACGTTGGTGGCGTCATAAACCAATCGTCCTGCGCCGGTAACCTCGTCAAGTGTTGGCACCGATGACGGCTTGTTCTTCGTGCCGTAGAAACTGGCCGACTTCCGCATGGCCGAGACCACCAGCAATGCGATGTCCAAGTCCCTTGCGAGGTTCTTTATTGCTGTTGAGTTCTCTGTGTCCGTCTGAAATGAGTTCTCGCCCGCCACAGGGGCAAGAAGACCTAGGTAATCAAGCACAACAAGACGCCACCCGCGAGCGCGAACACCATTGGCGACGATAGTCTTCAGCTTGTGGCGGTCTAATGCGCCAGACCATGCTCGGCTATCGAGGATGTCCAATGGCCAACCGTCAATCGCTTCCATTGTTGTTCGGTACTTTAAATTATCCGAATTGTCGGTCTTGTTAGCGGCCAGCTTCCATCGCGGAATTCGGGCATGTTGCGACACCATCAGGCGAAAAACATCGGGACCATCCAACTCAAGCGATATGAACCCGACTGAGTGGCCCGCTTCCGCCGCGTTGGCGGCAACCTGTGCCACGAAGGTCGATTTCCCTTCGCCGGGCTTTCCGCAGGCCAGCGTTACACCCTTAGTTCGGAGTCCACCTAGACCACTTGTGTTGTCGAGGGCGCTCATGCCGGTGGGGATGTGATCAACCGGAGCGAAAGTGGCAGGGTCGCGACTGATGGCACCGATGCTGAATCGGTTGAAGCGTTCGTCGCCGCTCGGTACAGCAAGGTCGGGCAGTGCTGAACCGGGCTGGCCAGTGCCGTACTGCTCGGCGTTCTCAAACTTCCGAATTAGTTCTGCCGTATCCCAAGGCGGGTTACATCGCGAGTTCCAATCGGCGGACGCGACCAAGAACTGGTCAGTGCTTAATTGGTAGTCGATTGCAGCGCGGGCGCACACCCTGTAAGTGTGTTCATCGCCACCCACGCCTTCGATGGCTGGCGGCGTATCTTCCAGTTCGTTGATGAACCGCGCCACGTCGGTCGACTTGGCCTCGTTGCCCGTAGCAGGTTCACCATCCTCACGAACCTTGCGGGCAATCTTCTGAGTTACCCATTCGTTCGGCACCTCTATCGGTTCCGATTCATCCAACCATTGGTATTGACCACCGCCTGCGCGTACCGATGGCGGTGCAATAAAGAAACCGCCACGGCCTTTCACATCTACGCCAGGTCCAAGCGCATGTGCCTTGGACGGGATGTACGATTCAGAGGCAGATGGATATTCATAAACGAGGTGACGTCCGCCGCTAGGCGTTTGCGCCTCGAGAGTATGGTTTAGAGGTTCATACTCGCTCTCTAACGCACGTAAGGCAGCAGAGCCGTCTGTATGCCCGCCAGCCGCTGTGTCTACGTCTAAGACGAACACGCCGCTGTCGGGGCCAGTCAGTACGCCAACCATTGCATCTGGCCATCGAGACCACCAACGCTCCAACTGCTCGGGGGTTCGGTCGGGGCGGTCTACAGGGTCACCGTTTTTCCATGAGACCAACGGCTTCTTGGTGTGAGGGCAGATTGGGATGCATGTCCATTCACGGCGCAGGTAACCGATTGCAGCATCGAGGGTCTCGCTCATCACGCCACCCTCCTATCTGACTTTCCCCATGTCCACGGCGGGCCGGTCACCGTTTCTTCAGTGCCATCTTTCTTCTCATTTTCCAAAACCGGGGGGGCACTTTTAAGCCCCCCGGTTTTATATACTGTCAGTGATACCGTGGGGTCACCGATTTTTGAGGTGGGATTGGTCACCGATTTTTCGCATTCGGTATCCGCTCGGTCACCGATTTTTTCAGTAGTGGTTTCGACGGGTTCCGTTGCGGTTACCGATTTTGGACGCTCGGGTAGGCCAGCCTTTGCGGTAATCTGCCGCGCGGCCACCCGCTTAACGCCGGGCCGGAAGTCACCGCCATCGGATATCAGGTAACCCTTCTCGCGCAGCGACGCCAGAAGCTTCTTTGCAAACGTGGTGCTGAAATTGGAAAGGTAACCGAGCAGCTTTGGGCCGATTGCTACTTTCCATAGCCCCTGCTTCTGCCAAACGGCAAGAAGCGCGGCCTTCTCCGACTGTGTCAGGTCAGGCAACCGCTGGATAATGAAGTGAGCGCGTGCGTGTGGTTCGGTTGGAGGAGTCATTTCGCACCCCCATCCACGACCGCGCGGCCCGCGTTTCGCATTAGGGCCGCAGCGGTCTCGCCCGCGCCACAACGTACGGCGTCAACAGCGCGGCGGACTAGTTCGTGCATGTCACCGCGCGCATCACCCATCAAATCAAGGTCGCGCCGCCGACGGCGATACTTCGCAGGCAGAAAACCGCCCTCGCTTCTCTTCAATTCTTGTGAAGGGGTGTTATAATTGGTGGAAGAATCTGGGGACCAGCAAGCCTTTGATTCATTCCCGGCCCCCTCGACGTTGCACCGTTTCGGGGGCTCTTTAGTTTTCTCACCCCAAGTCGGGGCTCTCATTTTCGCAGACATCTATTCTCCTTTTAGTCTGTGTGTCGATTCCATTCGCTTTTAACCAGTCAACCACATCCTCCTCCTTCCATCTCAGTGTCTTTCCAATATGTAAGACTGGTTCAGGGAAGCCATATCGCGCCCGCCAATAGCGAACCATTCGCGTAGTGCGATTCGCCAACTTCGCTATCTCGTCTGGTGTTAGTAGCTTCGGCGGCGAGGCGATCATCATCAATTAGCCCGCTGTTTGTTTGACTCGCTAAGGTCCGGAGCGCCGGAGCGAATCCAATCGTAGACGACCTCTGGCATCCATCGCGTGCGTTGCCCAACGCGAACATGACCGGGGATTTTTCGTTGGCGTCGGTAGCGTGCGAGAGTGCCTTCACTAATGCCTAAAGAGTCGGCTAATTCACTACTTGAAACGAGGACTGGCGGGTCAATCATTTTTGTGGACTCCTTTTCTCTGTACGCACCTTCTCCGCCCTGCATGGCTTTCTTATTTAGCCATAAGCAACAGTGGCGGGATTGCGTGCGTTTGTGTTTGTTGCAGAGCCCGACTGCAACGTTGACTATTCTACTCGAACCTACTCTTCGTGGAAATCAATCTCCGATTCTAAATATAGTATTTCCGCGAGGCTATTCACAGGCTGAGGGGGCTGGTCGGGGTGAGCAACAACGGCGCAATGACGGAAGATGCTGCGGGTAAGGGGGCCGCATTGGACTGGGTTTAGATTGGTGCTAAGTGGGGGAAAGGGAAGGAGTTCTACTACAATCGTAGTACGACTTCGTCTTACATCTCGCTTTGCACGCACAGCGTCTTCACATCTTCGATAAACTCGGCCCGCTCAACAGGGCTAATGGTGCCAAACACGTTAACACGGGATACGTAGTGGGCATTCCCTTCCACCCGAACGAGTAGCACCATGAAGATGTCGTCCGACTCGACGATGAGTATCCATGCGTCGGCCCCGGATGCAGTAACGGTTGCTTCATTAAGCGTTGGGACGGCTTGAAAATTGGTAATGAGAGCGGGAAGACCATCCTGGGTTAGGTCTTCTGCAGTGGCGTGAGTGGTCTCGGTATCAACGGTCAATTGGAAGTTGGCAGTCGGCGTGGCTGTAGTTCTTGTCCGTTCCCACTCGAAGAACGTTCGCGTATCCACGGTTAGCTCCGGTCTGGGCGTCCAACCAAACGGTGGCGTCACGCCAACGCCAAGTTCGCTATCGAAGAACGTCGTGGCGCAGGTCTCGGGCAGAGGTAGCGGGATTGTAGTTGGACAGGTAGCACCGGTAGCGAAGATTGCGGCAGCGGTGATGACGGCAATGTGGGGCAGCTTGTTCATGGCCGAAAGTCTACCCCATCACCAGTAGGGTCTACAAGTTTCTATGGCACACTGCGCGAGTTTCAGGCACAAACTTAGGGCTGATCGGCACCGTGATACGCAATTTCGCAAAATGTGCTTGAGATGTGGATTAAGCCAGCAAGCACCGCTACCAATTCTGCGTCGCCCAAGGCATCAAGTTCAAGACCGTTGAGGTCAAGGGCATTGATAGCCGCGACGACGCTAAACGATGGGTCATCCTCAACCAATTCGGTCGCCGCAACCTCAATACGTTCCAACGCGCTGAGTTGGCTTTGCAGTTGGATGGCGTTGAGAAGGCGAAGGCGAAAGAGCGGCAAACTGCTGGCCTCAAGAAAGGTGACACGCCCGTTGTTCTTAAAAAAGACCAACGGGAAGAGAAGGGCCGACGCAACGCCAAGTTAGGTCAGATTGCCGGTGTTGGACATGAAGCCATCCATAAGGCTCGCGTCATCAAACAGGAAGGCAGCGACGACTTGATAAGCAAAGTTCGCAGGGGAGAGGTATCGCTTGATAAGGGGTTTAAGGAAGTGAGGCCGACAGGCCGTGCGCCGGGGAAGCCGCCGCGAAAAGGCTCGAAGGCCAGAGGGAAGATGGACGCTGCAACGACGATTACTGCGGCAAAGATACCTGCCGCTGTGAAGGCCAGTTCGAATACCGGCGAACTCCACGCCACCCTCAAGAAGATTGTGGAACATGCGGACAAACTGGTCGAGTTGACGAAAGATGCGACCAGAATATGGTCGCATCTAAGTGTGCAACGCGAAGCGAAGGCATTGTGCGAAATCACTGATACTATTAGACGCTTGTCCACGAAAGACAGAATTGGTGTTAATATTTTTCCAGAATGATACGATTTGCAGGCAGATATTCGTATTTTGAGGAAATCAAGAGATGTGGTTGCATACTGCCCCAGTTAAAATTTCGGGTCGCTTGATAATCGCCTTTGGTCTTGAACCGCATGTCCGAAAGATACGATTATTTGCGATTTTTATTGCAATGAGTTTGATGAGTCCATTCTTTTCTAGATGGCCACAGAACACACTCCTTTGGATTTTCTGGTCTGTTCTTCTGATAATCATTATTGTCACTACGCTAGCCGAGCAACACATTCACAATAAGAACGCTGAGATTGAATATAATCGTTTATCAATGAGGGCTAGCTATGTGGCAGCGGCAGCATCGGTTTTATCAAGGAGGCTGCTGAACCGCGAGCGAATCGAGGCGTTCGAGAGGAATGTTCGCAACTGCCAAGAAAGCCTTTTGCAGCAAGTAGTGTCGTCAATTGCGACGGTTATGAATCAGCAGAATGACGCACTGCATGCCAGCTGGATGGTCTTTAAAGAGCATGAGAAACAACTTCATACAGTCTGCAGGGATAGGCCAATTGAGTCCAGGCAAGTTTATCGGGTAATTGACGTTGACCAATGGCCCACTGGTGCGTCTGCAGCCATTACCAAGAGGGAGTCATGGAGAGAGGATGATACTAAGGAGAATCAAGAACTTTATCCAAACGAATTGCCGTACCTTAGCTTTATTTCAATCCCCATTTTTGAGTCGTCTCGATGCATAGGAGTTATAAATATAGACCACGAAGAGGCGGCGGCGTTTCCGGCTGACGGCACCCGCGAATATCAACTAATTGAATCGACCACGAAGGAATTCGGGTATATAATAAGCATGATGGAGATAGTCCTCGAATCGGAGCGAAGCAATGGCTCAAACCAAGCCAGCAGACTTAATTGAGAATGCATTCTACAAGCTCTCAATTGGTGAAATTTCTCGGGAAGAATTTGAGCAAGTCGTTCGTCGTAGAGTTGTCTTCGCTCCGCTAAGTGAAAATAAGAGGAATGGGATTGTTGCGCGCATTAGGGAATTGAGAGCACGGGGGCTAGCTGAAAAAACATAGGGTCCCTATCCGGCAGCGAACCTTGTATATCTTATTCTAAGTCCAAATGTTCATGCTCTCTGAGTTTATCGAGGCCACCAACACCTTCTGTAGCCTCCCCCCTCGCGAGCGTAGGCGACAGTTGCCGCAAATAGAGGCGACCATCGTGGAACTCATGGACGCCACCTTTGAGGCAGACGATGGCGACACCAAGCAGGTGTTAGCGGCGTTGGAGTTGCGGTTGCGGATGTTGCGGAAGGCGGTGATGCGGGTGGAGGGGAATTGATGGCGGTGAGTCTCATTTGGTAAGGCTTAATGCGAAAGGGAATTCAATTTTTCCAAGCCTCGAAAAGTGTAGTGCTATAGACCCCCGGTACAGACCAACCGGAATTGACGACCCTAAGCCGCCAGCCTTACGTATACCCAACCAGTAAATGTTTGTTGAGGCACGGCTTGGGAGCCCTTCAATCGTTGAGTATAGCCTATATCTCATCCAGTTGGGCTGAGTTTCCTCATCGACGACTCTTCCAACTTGTCGCCATGTGTCTTCGTCAAACCAGAATTCTTCGGTTGGCTCAAAAGAAAGATAGGCGTGACGACAGGGCAATGAGTCGTCGTGACTAGGATTGTGGAAACCTACGCCGAGGTTGAGATGGTCCATAACGCCCGGCATGTTATGAAAAAGGGTCCTTTCTTCCGAAACATCTAAGTCGGTTCTATCATCTCCGATTTGCACGTACGGGACGGGAATCGTCGCAGTGCCCGCATTTCCTTTTGATTGGCTTATTGCCCATCGTAGTTTCGTGGCCAGTTCCTTACGTAGCTTACCGCTATCTCCATCGTAAATGATGAAGGGAAAGTGATTCACGTCAAAAGGAATGTCTTTTGTAGATGATGCGACGAGTAGAACGGTTTTATTGAGAGCGTGTGCATAGCCCAGCTCGTAGAATACATTCGGGTTGTGTCCAGTCGTGTCAGCAACTACGACATCGGCCTTTGATATGAGATTAATAATCTCGGCTAACATGTCCTGATTGTAGAGATGGTCGTCGAGCCGTTTCGCGTGTGCGCCTGCATCGTCCGCTGCCGCCTTAATACCGAGTTCATAGATGTGCTTAAACTCGTCCTTAAATGGCATCAGAACGAAGACGGAAGCCTTTGGCCCTGTATTAACATGCTCGCTCTCATTCATGTTCACCCTTCCAACTCAAACCCCGCCAACCTTGCCACTTCCGCTAGCCCATCTTCAACCAAGCCAGCAGTGACGCAGTAGCGGTCGTCACCCTTAACAGATTTCACCTTCACAGTATCCGCATCCACACGGTCTATCGCAACGACGTGGCCGTCAGCCTCTAACGTGTCGAGGATTGCTCTGGCAAGGGGAGAGAGCGTGCGGCGATTGACAGCGGTGTTGGGTAGTCTTGTCATGCCGTCGCCACCTCAGCATTGCATTCCGGACACCGGCCACTTTCATTACCCGTTAAGTCGTACCCGCAGCCCTTGCAACACCCAGACAACTCACGTCGCCGACGCACTCGATACGTACTATCGAGTACCGTCCACGGCACCAGCAACACCATGAAGACCAACCAAAAGGGCATGTCCACGCCGTTGTAGTCAGACTCAAATGGGGCAAGCCATACGAACGGGTAGGTGCGACGGATGAAGAAGCCTTCACCATCGCCCATCTGGGCTAAGTCCAGTGCGAAGTCGGGGTAGATAAACCAGACCCGGCCTTGGCCGATATTGATGGCACCGCTGGTGGTCACATATTCGAGCAGCACAAACTCGGTAACGAACCACACGGCCAGCGTGGCAAGCATCGCGTAGAACAGTAGGCGGCGGGCTGTGGTCATTCTTCTATCTGCGTTATGCCCATCCTTTTTGACGCCTCTAAAAAACGCACGTTTGGTGAAATCTTAATCGTGAAAGTCCATCTAATTGCAAACGTCACTCTGTAGCCACCGCCGATAAAGACCTGTTCCCCAACAAGTTCTCGGTGCATTTCACTCATTTGGCATTGGACATGCGAGAGCAGCCACCTCGCGTTATAGTAAACATGGTCGATGCGACGCAAAAGTTCTTCGCCCTCGACACCCTTGAACCAATCTCCCTCGTCAGCCATCCATGATTTTGCGCCACGAGTTATGGTCGTGGCTGCTGCGAGAATCATAAAATCCGGACGATATCGACTAGCGACCCCCGACAGGCGTTGAGCTTCTGCGAGCCCAACTGGGTTTTTATACCTTTTTGCTTCAGCGAATAGTACATCACGCCTTCCACACCTTCTAAACTTGGACGCAACAACGTCAAATCCGCCATCCTTGCTTGGAGGTGTCACGTAAACGTCGGCACCTTCCGCATAAATGAGCAACGCCAGTATCTGCTCAAAAATTCGGGGGGAAACATCCAACAGGCTTTTCTCTCGCCGGGCTATTCGCTTAAATTCCCTAATCGCAGGAACCGTCACTCTGCGCCACAAACGCTCGACGACAACGCTAGCACCACTGACTTTCATCACGTAGTCGTCGCTTTCTCCTACTGTAAACCCATTCATTGAATAACAAACTGTCGTTTCGATACAGGTTGTCAATTCAGTTGAATAGCCGGTCTCTAGCTTGAAATCTAACCCGAGAATGGTTCCCGCGTGCTCCTGACGAGAAACTTGCGAGACGTGTGTCGGAAGCAATGCTGGTGGCGTTCTTTGGATTTCAAATTTTCGGATTGCAAGCTCGTTCATACCCAGCCCCGCATTCGCTGCACGTGTCTGATTCGCTGCCTTGTAGATTATACCCGCACGACAGACAGCAGCCTTCCCTTGCCCATCGCTTCCGCCGCCGCGACTTTCGACCCATGAACCACCACGGCGGTAGCAGGATGGCGAGGATGAGCCAGAAAGGGATGGTCAAGAACGCACCATCATCCTTCGGCCAATCCCACCATTGTGTGTGTAAGTCCCATGTCGGATACCAGCCTGTGCCCCTCCTATTCACCACGAAATCTCTGGCCGTAGCAGAATCATAGAGAACCTCAATACCACCACATCCAACTGCGATACCCCAGGAAGTCTGTGCAAAAACAAAAACGCTGGACCGCGTCACCACCCACACCACGACAGTGGCGATGATGGCGACGAGCAGGATATTGCGGAGGATGGTCATACGTATTCATCCTACCCCAACTCCGCTGCAATCGCCGTAGGCCAGAACACCGAATCAAACACGTAGTGGGTTGGGGGTATCACGGCGGTAAATGACTTGCGCCAACGCCCGACGCGTGAGGTGGCAGAACGCCACGTAATCACATCGGGCTGCTGGTGGCGTCAGCTTCGCCCGTACGCCATCCAATGAGCCATCAACGAGCATGACAACAGGCCAGCCACGCCCGGCGTTGAGAGCGGTGCGGCGTATGACGTGGGCGCGTAGGGCTGCGATGTCGTCGGGGGATAATTCCACGCAGGGGAGGCTTGCTCAGTGGCTCGCGAGGATTAGTATTTTTGAATATCTGGTCACTATTTGAAACGAAAAAGAGGCGATGACATGAATGATTTTGACGGAACCGACAGGCTAATTGACGCCAAGGTAGAGGAAAAGCTGAAGACCATTAAACAACTCACTGGGTGGACTGTCGTTGGTCTCGTTGTGGCCAATTTCGGGGCGATTCTTGGCCTTAAAGGTTGTATTCAGGACGCGGCTGAAAATGCGGCAGTTCGCCGTGTTGACGCAGTTGGGTCGCGCACCGAGGCCATGATTGAGGAACTTGACAAAACACTTGCGGCCCAAGGGGCGCGAATTGCCATAAATGGGAGTTCTGTGGCGGACGCGGAAAACAGAACGAAGGAGCATCTATCGCGATTGGTAAATTACAAGGATGAACTAATTGACGGTATTCGCAAGGCTAACGACGTTAAATCTCGCCTTGATAGGCTCATAGAAGCGACAGGGCTTACCGACGCACAACAGGGGGCGATATCTGAGTTGCTTGAACAGCTCAAATCAAACGACGCCGTCGAGTTACTCGCAGGTGTTGACTCGCGTTTAGAGAAGGTGAATCTCCCTATCGGGACAATCCTTCCTTGGCACAAGCACCTTGAATCAAAGACCGGGCAACCGTTATCAAATCCACCATTGGGCTGGGTTGAATGCAACGGGCGCGTCAATCTTGAATCGCTAAGTGACGAGCAGAGAGAGTACCTCTCCGATTGTGTAGTAGACTTAAACAAGATTCCCGACCTAAATGACGGCGGGCGATTTCTTCGAGGAGGAATGAAATCTGGAGTGCATCAGGACGCTAGTGCCATCGTTGATGAAGCAAATCGGTATGTGCCCGGCGATGGCATGCACATAATGAAAGATGACGGTGTAGACGACACGGTTCTTAGCGGATTTCCACTAAACTACTCACACATCTTCGCGAAAGGCGAAGATTCGAGGCCGCAAATAAAATATAGGAAGACTCGCCCCATCAACATGTCCGTCGTTTGGATTATCCGAGTGAAGTAACTCACACTCCCGACTGCACTGAGACGATTAGCCCCGGCCACCTTTAAAGGGTGGACCGGGCTTTTCTGTTACTGCGATGTGTCCGCCCCATTCACGATTTGCAATCCCACTGCAAACATATCGTCGCCGGTAGGCTTGGTCCATCGAACCTCGGCATGAAATATCTGGCTGTCAGAATCTGAATCGCCAATAATTACCTTACACTTGTCGCCCGCTGCGAGCGCCAATTCAGTTATGACGCACAATCCGCCGCTGGCCACGTCGCTGACTCGAACCGAGGACTCGATGGCCCTAGACAAAAGAACCGCATCTACACCAGTTACGAAAAAGCGGTTACGGTCATCAATAAAATCGACACGACCGCTGCCGTAGCGAGCAACTACCGCTACCATTCGGTTTATCCAATCGTGGCGTTTTCCTACCCGTCCCTGGGGCAATTGAATAGCCCGCCCTTCATAAATATATCCAGCCGCTAACCACGCAGCCCGGACAAAAAGCATGCATAGATAGCGGCTAAGAGGCACCAAATTGCGAGGCGCTGCTCACGCCTATAAGGGTAAACGCCACTGCTGGGGGGCGCGCTCATGCAAATTTGTAATTTTATTATTTTCTGGCAGAGCGACCGTCTTGTTTGCGTGGCGGCCCCAACTTCCCGGCACCAACGTCATCACCTTCGCTCGCCTGCTTCACCAGCGCATTGATATGGTCGCGCGTGGCTTGGGGGAGGTTGGGCCATGCGGCGAGTAATGCTTGAAGGTCGGGCGGAATGGGGGTACTTTCATGTGTACGTTGTTGCCGTTTTGGGCACGATTCCGAAGGCAGTTGACGTAACTCCTGGAGCGCCCGTAGCTCAGCTGGATAGAGCAGCGGACTTCTAATCCGCAGGTCGTAGGTTCGAATCCTACCGGGCGTGGTTTATTTTTTTGAATTAGGCGCGGTGAATCGATTGAGAAGGTATATGCTAAAATTGGAATGGTGGCTGGCGACAAATCACGAAATCATTAGATCGCCACACCACAAGATCGACTACTAGGTTGCGTCAAAAATCAATCGCGGGATTTATGCTTCCACCCGCTCTCCACACAACCCCAAAATCATCGGCACGACCACCTGCTTGCTGATCGGCTTCGTCGCGTATTCGTCGCAACCGGCGTTGATGCATTTTTCGCGATCGCCGTCCATTGCGTGGGCGGTTAGCGCGATGATGGGGCCGTCGTGGCCTTGTTTGCGCAGTTCGCGCGTGGCTTGGTAGCCGTCCATGATCGGCATTTGCATATCCATCAGGATGATGTCGAACGGCGTGCCAGCTTTGACGGCGCGTTGGGCTGTTTCGACGGCGTCGGCACCGTTCTCGGCGATGGTGATGATCGCGCCGAGCTTCGTCAGCATAAATTGAATCAGCCGCTGATTGTCGATCCCGTCTTCCGCAAGCAGAATATTTAAGCCATCGAGCGCGTTGTCGGTGATTTGGGCTTTTTCCGCCGGGCCGGTGACGCCTTGCGATTCGTAAGTCGCGGGCTTGTCGATCAGTGACACATCGTTCAATTTGCCGATGCCGATCGTCAGTCGGAATTGTGTGCCCCTGCCCGGGATAGTCGACTCGACCGTAAGGTCGCCACCGAGCATGTTCGCCAGTTGCCGACTGATGGTCAGCCCCAAGCCGGTACCGCCGAAGCGACGGGTGGTGGTGCTATCGGCTTGGGTGAATGGCTTGAAGAGTGATTCCATCTGTTCCGGCGTCATGCCAATGCCGGTATCGATCACGTCGAATTGCAACTCGGGTCTGATACTTTCTTTAACGAATCGCACGATCAACCGCACACCGCCATTTTCGGTGAACTTAATCGCGTTGCCGACGAGGTTGATAAGGATTTGGCGCAAACGTATCGGGTCGGTCTCGATAAACTCGGGAATTGCTCCGATGAACTCCACGCTGAAGGCAAGCCCGGCTTCGGCAGCCTTCACCTGCATCAGCGATTTTACGTCTTCCACCGCTTTCATCGGATTGTCGCGAACCTTCTCAACCTCCATCTTTCCGGCTTCAATTTTCGAGAGGTCGAGAATGTCGTTGATGATGGTGAGCAAATAGCCGCCATTGCGGCGGATCGTATCGAGATGCTCTGCGTTGTCCGCATCGGTCGACATGAACGAGTTATTCTCTGCAAGCAAATCTGCAAATCCTAAGATCGCATTCATCGGCGTGCGGATTTCATGGCTCATATTTGCGAGGAACATGCTTTTGGCTTCGTTGGCCGATTCTGCCTCGCGGGCCAAGTCTCTTGCCCGCTGCGATTGCTTTTGCAGATTGATCATCGCCAAATGCAGTTCGACTTCGGCTTCTTTTTGGCCCGTGACGTTGCTGGCGTAACATACGATTTTCTCAACGGATCCGTCTTCGCCCAGTACGGGGTTGTAGCTGGTTTGAAGATGGCAAACTGCACCGGTCTTGGTCTTGCGCCGGACGTCACCCAGATAGAAGTGTCCTACGCGGAGCTTCATCCATTGCGTATCGAACTCAACGGGGTTGATATCTTCCGGAAGCAATGAGCATTCAGGCTGTCCGATCAGTTCGTCGCGCGAGTAGTCGAGGTATTGCAGATATTGTTTGTTGACGTCTTGAATGACGCCGTCGGTACTGAATTCAATGCGACCTTGTGATCGGTCGATGGCTTCGAGCTGCGCGTTGTGCGCTGCCGTCGTCTTGCGTACGCGGCGAATGACGGGTTCAAAGATAAATACCGCACAGAGCAAAAGTAGTGATATCGTTAAGCCGGTGATAACGAGCGCAAGCCGCTGCATACCCTCGACGCGCGACTGCGCTTCGGCTTCGTATTGAAACACGATATCGTTCATGGTCGGGAGGTAGCTTTCGGCAGCCTGAGTGAGGCGGGCGAGCGATTCATCGTGTGCATCTGTCCACGTCCCGCCTTCGTCGGCGGCGCCAGTTACCTCTTCGATCGATCGCAGCATTTGTTGGCGATCGGGTTCCAGCTTTTCGAATAGGCGTTTGATTTCCGATGAATTGCGATGGGTCAGATCGAGTCGTCCCTCGCCATGCAAGAGTGCATGGTGGCTATCGCGCCAAAGTTCGCAAGCGTCCTTTAATTCCGACAAATAAGTCGCTGCGTGCTCGGCATTACCTTCGAGCATGACCTTTTTGACGATCATCGCGGTTCTGGCCAGCCGCTGGCTGAGCATGCGCTGCCGCCCCGCGATGTTTACAATTGGGGCGTCGGCTGCTTGCAGCGCGATAACGCGCGCACGAAGTACGTGCGCAGTGATGCTGAGCAATCCGATTACGGATAAGACAAAGAGATAGGTCAGGCGTAGCCGAGCGATCGATTTCATGTGAAAAAATGGCTCTGTCGCGGTTTGTGCTGCCTTTCATAGCGGGCTCGCGGTCCACCCCCTAGTAGGTCGGGTAGAGGGACGACCGACATTGGCTTTGTGCGTTCGGGTACGTCCACATTAGGCAGTGCGACAGTGCGGTGATGTTAAAGACTATGGGACGTTGCGGGATTTTTCGTGAATTGGCGTCGGTCTGCGCACAAGCGTGAATTCGTCCGGAATCGTCCGTTAATCCCGATGTTCAGGTGCAAACCGACCGATACCGTTTTCGCGCTCGCTGCGCGATCATTTCCTACCCAAACGGAGGCGACAGATGCCGAAGATGAAGCCATTTTTGTATACGTTAATTCTAGCTGCCGCGAGTTTTGGCAACCTTGCCGGTGCGCAGGCCGCCGACCGGGACTATCGCGAACAGCAACTGAAATTCGCGCGATCTTACGACGCGGCGGACTATAAGGCGGCGTTAGAAGCCGCCGAGAAGCTGCACGAGATGCGGCCAAAGGAGATCGCTCATATCTACAACGTGGCGTGTATGAACTGCCTGCTCGGCAACAGTGACGCGGCATATCGCTGGCTCGACAAGCTGGTCGATGCGGGCTTTAAAGATGCCGATGGGCTGCTGAATGATTACGACTTCCGCACCTTGCGGGCTGAGCCGCGGTTTCGGGCGTTGTTGCGGCGCATTCGCGGCGAGAAGGTGAATGACGATCGACCCGCAGCGGAAAAAAAAGAATCCAAGAAGGAAGCGAAGAAAGATAGCGACGACGTTTGGGATGGGCCGGAAAAACGCAAGATCGAAAAACTGGATAGCAAAGACGAAACGGCAAGCGCGCGGCTTTCGCAATCGGAGATGCAACGGCTCAGTCGCGAGATTGGAGAACTGACGCAGGAGCTGATTGCAACGGCACCGAACGATTCGAAGAAGGCGCTCAAGATTGCAGAGAAGGCCTATCAAAACGCACGCAAGATTGAAGCGTCGTTGAAGTCGATCGCGCCCGAGGCCGTGGCGCAAATTCGACCGGGCGTATCGCTGACGGCGTACAACGTCGCGTGCATGCAGTCGCTGCTCGGCAATAAGGATGTTGCGTTCGAGCATTTGGAAATTGCCCGCAAGTATGGCGGTCTGCAAGGTCGCATGCTCGAGCAGATGAGTGGCGACGGCGATCTTGAGAATTTGCGCAAGGACAAGCGCTACGCGGCAATCGTGACGAAGCTCGGCGGCAAGGTCGCTCAGGAAGAGGCTTCCGATGCGCAGGCTTCGACACGTGGTGGGAAGTTCGAAGAAGAGCTGCCCGACGTTGAAGAGATGTCGCCGCGCGACCGCTTCAACAAGATCGGTGGTCTTACGCAAGAGTTGATCACGGCGGCAACGAGCGGCGATCACGATAAGGCGCTAGATATCGCCCTGCGTGCCGTGGCCCATTCGAAGATTCTTTACGATTTGGCCAAAGACAACGAGCAGTACGGCCCGCAGATCCGCACGCAGTGGACGTTGACCAACTACAACGCGGCATGCATGTATTCGCTCAGTAAGAATAAAGACGCCGCGCTGTTTTATCTCGATCGCTCGGTCGGCGATGCAAAGTACTTCCCCGGTGATTTCATCGAGCAAATCAAGCGCGATAGCGATTTAGATTTTCTTCGCGGCAGTGAGGCGTTCAAGCGGATTTTCAACCGCGCCAAGAAGGCTGCGGCGGGTGATGGTGATGGGGCTTCGGAAACGGCTTCGACGTTTAAAGAAGAGCTGCCCGAGGTGGACAAGGATTTGTCGCTCGAACAGCGTTCTGCACGCGTGAACCAACTGATTCAAAAGGCGTATCAGGCTTCGCAAAACAAGAACACGGATCAGGGATTTGAATTCGCCCGCGAAGCCGTTGCCCACGTTCAGCTTGTGTACGACGATGTGAAAGATGACGGCAACATCGGTAATCAGGCACGCGGCTTAGCGGCGCTGACGGATTACAATCTGGCCTGCTTCTACTCGTTGAAGAACAACAAGGAAGGCGCGTTGTTCTATCTACGCCGCGCCGCCGAAAATCGCGACTACTTCCCCAGCGATTTCGCCAACCAGCTGCGTACCGACTCGGACATGGACAACATCCGCGATACGGCTGGCTTCAAGGCGATACTAGGATCGCAAGATAAGCCGGAACCCGTTGCAGATTCATCCGGCGAAGACGAAACGGCTAAATTCGAATGGAAGGTGACGCTGCCGCCGCACTACGATGACAGCAAGGCCGCGCCGCTGATCGTGGCGTTGCATCATTATCACGGCAACATGGATCGCACGACCGAGCGATGGCAAAAGGCCGCCGCCGAACTCGGCGCGATCCTGCTCGCTCCGCAAGGCACCGTCAAACTCGGCGATGGTATGTATCATTGGGGTCGCGACTTGGATTTGGTCGAACGCAACGTGATGATGTCGATCAACAAGGTGATGGACGAACATAAGATCGACCAGAAGCACATTGTGCTGGGCGGCTTTAGCCAAGGCGGTTGGGCCACGTGGGGCATCGCGCTACGCAACCCCGAAGCATTCTGCGGCATCATTCCCGTCTGCGGGTCGGTGCGTGTTGAAAGTGATAACGCCTTCAAACGCGATGGTCTCGACAAGATGCGCGTGTGGGTCATGCTTGGCGAAGACGAAAACTCCAGCGTTATCGAAAGCAATGAGGATGCCGCCGCCAAGCTTCGCGACCGCGGCTCGAAGGTGAAGGTCAACACCTACGAAGGTGTCGGCCACGGTTACCCGAGCGATCGCGATGGTGAGTTGACTAAGGCGCTCAAGTTCGTGATGGATCGGTAATGGGAATTCAGCGCAGTCGTGCGAAAGATCTGTCGCAAGACGACTGAATTTGTTGGTCTTGATCAAACAGAATAAGCCCAAGGTGACCGTAGTTGCGGTTGCCTTGGGCTTTTTTCATTAAAGCTGCCAAAGGCCGTGTTCTATTCCGCCGAGAATGTAGATCGCAAACGTGCCTTGGCCGGGAAGCTTCATCGGTGGCAGGGCCACTTGCGCGCCGGCTGCTTCCGCTGCCTTTACCGCCGCTTCGATGTCATCAACTAACACGTAAGGCCGCACGATCGGCTTTTCGGAGTCGCGCATCGGTGCGCGCACGCCAAAACGACCGCCATCCTCAAGGTCGGCGGTGCGGGCGTTACCCAGTTCGGCGACGGGCTCGCTGAATTTAACGCCGTGCGCTTTCGATATTGCTTCGCACGTTTCTTTCACGTCGGGTGTGACGATCTCGAGATATTGAATTCTCATGGCCTTTTTCCCGGATGTTTCCTTTGCTTGTTGCTTGGCGGCCTTGATTTTCGCTTTGCCATTCGTGGGCGGCGCGCTGATAGCAACTCCGGCGACAAATAGAACGGCAAGACCGATCACCGTTAGACAAAATGATGATGACTTCATGATTCCATTCCCCCTTGTGCGATCATGATGAGATTACCGCAGGTATCGTCGAAGACGGCGGTAACCATCGAACCCATTGCAGTGGGCGGTTGGGTAAACTTTACGCCGAGTGCTTCCAGCCGCTTGTGTTCGGCGGCGACGTCTTCGACGGCAAACGCAGTGAAAGGGATGCCGTCCTCAACGAGGGCGGATTTGAACGGCTTGACGGCTGGGTGTTCGTCGGGTTCGAGAACCAACTCGGTCCCGTTTGGGTCTTCAGGAGAAACGACGGTAATCCAACGGTGTTTGCCCATCGGAATGTCGTGCTTCTTCTGAAAGCCGAGCGTCTTGGTATAGAATTGGAACGCATTTTCCTGATCGTCGACGGGAACGCTGCTAAGGTTGATTCTCATTGGGCTCTACCTCTTTTTGGCGTTTGCGGGCCAGCGTTTCGTGATTGCTTTCAGCGGTTCACCATTGAACCAATGAAACTTATACCGACCTTCACGGCGCGCCACGACCAACCCGGCGGCCTCGAGCACTTCCAGATGCTGCGAGATCGCCTGGCGCGATGAGCTGATGCCATGTTTCATAATCAACCGGCTGCAAAGCTCGAACAGCGATTGACCGTCGCGCTCCACCAGTTCATCCAGAATCGCCCGCCTCGTTGGGTCGGCGATGGCTCGGTATAGGTCGTCGTCCATGTATCGATGAGGCGGAGTATATGCAAGTCGGGACTTGCATGTCAAGGATTACGTTTTTTCACGTCGATCGGTGCAGCGCTTTCCGGGTGGAAGGTTTATCTTGTCTTTCAGATCCCGGGGTAGCCGCCTTCGGCGCCAACTCTGGGTGAGTTGTCGAACGCTTTCGGCTTATAGATAATATCTAATAAGTAGGAATTTGCGTGTATCCGGCATGCCGACCTTCGAATCGGTTGGTTGTTGGGGGAGTCTCGCGCGAGGCTGCCTTTCAGTAGACGGATTACATTGTCTGGGTTGGGTCGGCATGGCACCACCGAGGTTGGCATGACGCACCGTTTCGATTCGTGGCGCAATTGGATCACACAAAAAAACGGTCGTGTGACGTATAAGCGTCACACGACCGGCTTATTCGCTACCGAGATTTCCCTCGGGATTTCCGTTTCGCGTCGGGCTATTCACCTTGGCCCAAAGAGTAAGCGCGCTGACCGTCGAACGTGCACAGGTTCTCCGTCTTGATGAAGTCGAGCCCGGCATCGGCGACGAGATTCAATAACGCCGTAATGTCTGCGTGCGAAATTGCTTTCTGATCGGGCTGCAAGAAACGACATCGCCAATGGTCGGTGCAGAACGTTTCGGAGAAACCATCGGGCCAGACCTTCACGCCACGGTTGCTAATCATCTTAAGACGCAGCGTATCGTTGCTAACTGCTTCAAGCTGTGCGCCGAGGTCGTTCGGCTCGCCGCGCCAATGTAGAAACACGTCCACGCCGATGGTGGCCTTCTGTTTCGGAACGGTCGGCGTTACGCGGCCGGTCGGGCGCGGGTGGTCGTGGGCGGCGGCGTAAGAAACGGCTGCCAATTTGCTCGGACGGCGTCCCAGCCGTTCGATGACAGCGTCGGCAAATTCGCCGGTGCTGACCTGCCGCGTGCTGTGTGCTTCATTGAAGATGTCGAAGGTATGAACGCCGTCTTCGATAGTCGTGAGCCACGCGTTGTGGATCGACTCGGCCACGTCGGGTTGGCCGACATGCACCAGCATTTGCAGAGCGCCGTGCAACAGGCCCGACGGGTTGGCGACTTTTTGACCCGCGATGGCAGGGGCCGAACCGTGAATCGCTTCAAACATGGCGATGTCTTCGCCGATATTCGCCGAACCGGCGAGACCGACCGATCCGGAGATTTGCGCCGCGATATCCGACACGACGTCGCCATACAGATTGGGCATGACGATGACGTCAAACATCTCGGGCGTATCGGCGAGCCGTGCCGCGCCGATGTCGATGATCCAGTGTTCTTTTTCAATGTCGGGGTACTCGGCACCGACTTCGTCGAACACGCGGTGGAACAACCCATCCGTCAGCTTCATGATATTGTCTTTGGTGAAGCAGGTGACCTTTTTGCGACCGTGGGCGGCGGCGTATTCGAAGGCATAGCGACAGATGCGTTCGCTACCGGGGCGGCTGACGAGCTTCAAGCATTGGAATACTTCGTCTGTCTGTTGATGCTCGATACCGGCGTAGGTGTCTTCTTCGTTTTCGCGAATGATGATGACATCCATGTTCGGATGTTTGGTATCAACGTATGGGCTGTAAGTCGCACAAGGTCGCACATTGGCGTAGAGGCCGAGCGTCTTGCGAATGGTGACGTTTAAGCTCTTGTAGCCGCCACCTTGCGGTGTCGTGATCGGGGCTTTAAGGAACACGCGCGTGCGGCGCAGTGATTCCCAAGCAGATGCGGGAATCCCCGATGTCTCTCCGCTTAGGTACACCTTCTCGCCGATGTCGATTTTTTCGATATCGAGCCGTGCGCCGGCAGCCTCCAACACGCGCAACGTGGCGTCCATGATTTCCGGGCCGATGCCGTCGCCCGACGCGACGGTGATCGGCGTTTTGGTGTTGGCGTTGGTCGCGTGTGTCGTGTTCGTATCAGTCTTGGCGGACATTCAAAGGCTCCTGTTGGCCGTATCGTTTGCAGTTTCGCGATTTCCCGCGACATTTGAGCGGCGTATGGACTCGATGTGCATCTCATCGGGAAAATGTCGCGATGAACCTTGCGATTCGCTCGCTATCTCATGATCGTCTATTTGTTGGGGTTAGCCAGCCCAATAACCCGACGGTGCGACAGAAAACGGACCATGGCCGGATCTTGCCCGGGCGATAGTGTGCACGACCGAATACTCAGAGGTTCTATCCGGAGCCGCGATGACACTCGAGGGTTGCCGACCGGCAAGCTCACTCGAAAGCAACGGTTAGGGTTTGAATGCGGGTTTGAATTCGTTTGTTATAATCGCCGCCTTAACGACTAACCGTTTTCATCGGGCAGTTTCGAAATCAGCCATGGCCGTTATGTTTGTTAAAGATTTCCTTAAATCTCGTTCCCTAATTGCTCTCGCATTCCTGCTGTCGGCGATGGTGCCTGCGCTATCCGAGTCGGAATCCTGCGAGTACGAATCGGAGATTCCGCAGAAGGAATTGGCGGAACGGGAGTGCCTCATCACCGTGTTGGCGCGTCGTGACGAGTCGGGGAATTCCAATCTCGTGGTCTTCCATTCGGCGTCGGCCAAGAAAATCACGCCTTCCAGTTGTTTCGTGCACACCTTTGGCCCCGGTCGCCATGAAAGCCTGTTCAGGCTGAATGGCGTGGGCACGCCTCTTATCACATAGCTTGCGGCCACCAAACTGTTCGAAATCTGATCAGAGCAGCAGGCAGGGCTCTTCGTACGAAGTAGGTTTTCCTCGCTTTGAAGAGATAAATCTTCGAACGTTGCAAGCTGCTGTTTCGTTTCCACTGTTGAGCGTGAATGCGATAGCAGGATCAAGGCAAGCTAAATCAAACACAACACTCGAATACCGATTTACTGCCCGCGAATTTGGCTGAAATTTCGTTAGCCTAACCTTGATGAATTGGGAGATGGCATCGCGTAAATCGGAATGCCGACTTACGCAGGCTAACGTTCTCGCCATCGAGTTGATGCCGTATTAAACGACGACCGGTCGGAGTAAGAAAGATAAAACGAAATGGAAACCGCCGCCCAAAAAGACGGATTCGTCTCAAACCTGTTGCGCTACGACATTCCCGCGTCGATCGTGGTGTTCTTCGTGGCGCTGCCGCTGTGTATGGGGATTGCCATTGCGTCGGGCGTGCCGGTCGCGGCGGGCATTATCACGGGGATCGTCGGCGGTATCGTTGTTGGCGCGTTGTCCGGCGCACCGATGCAGGTCAGCGGCCCGGCGGCGGGGTTGACGGTCATTATTTTCGGCATCGTTAGCGAGCCTGCGTTGGCACCGAAGCTGGGCATCATCGTGCTGGCGGCCGGTGTGTTGCAGATGATTGCCGGTGTGTTGCGACTTGGGCAGTGGTTTCGGGCGGTCTCACCGGCTGTGATTCAAGGCATGTTGGCCGGCATCGGCGTGATTATTTTCTCGTCGCAGTTTCATGTGATGGTGGACGACAATCCACGCAAGTCGCCGGTTGAAAACCTGCTTTCGATACCGGAAGCGATCAACAAAGGTATCTTCCCGATCGACTCGTCGCAGCATCACTTGGCTGCCTATACCGGGCTGTTGTCGATTGCGATCATTGTTTTGTGGGGGGCGTTTGCGCGTGGCAGGCTTAAAATCGTGCCCGCGCCGTTGGTGGCAATCGTAGTCGCTACGGTCATGTCATACGCGCTGAAGCTCGAGATCATCAAAATCGTGATCGAAGGCAGCCTGCTGGACGGGTTTAAATGGCCGACGGTGGAGGCGATCAAGTCGCTCGCCAATAGCGATGTGTTGATCGCGGCCTTTACGATTGCCATCGTGGCCAGTGCGGAAACGCTGCTATGCGCCAATGCCGTCGATCAGCTACATACCGGCCCGCGCACGAAATATGACAAGGAAATGTTCGCCCAAGGCGTCGGCAATTCGATTTGCGGGATGTTTGGAGCGCTGCCGATGACGGGTGTTATCGTTCGTAGTTCGGCAAATGTTGAGGCCGGTGCCAAAACGCGCGCCTCCGCGATACTGCACGGCTTTTGGTTGCTCATTTTCGTGTCGCTATTGACCGACCTGTTGGCGCACATCCCGCGCGCCGCGCTGGCTGCGGTGCTCGTGTACATCGGATACAAACTCGTCAACATTAAGGCGATTAAAAAGCTCTATCGCGATAGCCCCAGCGAAGTGATCATTTACTTCGCCACGGTCTTTTCAATTGTATACTTCAATTTGTTGACCGGCATCGCCATTGGCTTTTGCCTCGCGCTGTTGAAGCTGCTTTGGACGTTCTCGCATTTGGATATCACGTACAAGGATTGTCCCGAGGACAATCGAGCGGAGCTGACGTTACGGGGCGCGGCGACATTCGTTCGGTTGCCGAAGTTGGCCGTTGCGTTAGAGAAAGTGCCCGCAACGCGCGAACTGCACGTGTATCTCGAAGACCTCGACTATATCGATCATGCATGTTTAACGCTGCTGCTCGATTGGGAAACGCAGCATAAGGCGACGGGCGGCACGCTTGTGATGGACCGCAGCGCACTGCATCCACGCTTCGACCGGCAGTCATTAACTCCGAAGAAGCAATCGTTGGAGCGACGGGGTAACGGCAACGGCGGTGGGGATGGTGCGTCGCCGTCAGCAGAGTAAGTTTGCTGTTCATGCGGCGGCCACCATTTCATAAAGATATGTATTGAAAGTGATTGTGTTTGTTCGGGCGGGATCGCTGATTGGTCATTTTTCCGAGTCGATTAAGTGCGCCGGCGTCGGATGCGGTGTGAAGATCTAATTTTTTTCCGCAAATTTCGGTCGCAATGCTTGTTATTCGAAATACTCGTGATTACCTTTTTACTTTGCAGAGAATAGGCTCTGAGGGTCCGGAGATGATTACGATGAGAAAATTTGTATTGCCATTCGCTGTCGTTATTTCTGCGATTCCACAAATCGCTGCCGCGCAGATCTTGCCCAATATGTTGATGTGGTTCGAGGCGCAACCGTTGAATCCGCTATCTTCGGTGGAATCGCAAGGCGTTGGCGGTCAGGATACCGTCTTGGGCTGCAACGTGTTGACCGGGCCTGCCAGTTGCTCCTGGCGTATCACCATGTGGATGGATAACTCGCTTTCGGGATTGCCCCTTAATACGTTGACAATTGGGTTAGATTATGATGGCAATCCGTCTCAGCACAGTATCGATGTCAATAACTACACCGACGGCAACTATCCGCTGAGTGATTCGGTCATGAATGAAAATGTCAATGCGGGCAACATCGCGCGATACAAACGCGTTTGGGTGTCGGTCGAGACGATTGACGGTGTCCCAACTTACATCGAGCAGCCAACCGGAGTTTACGCGATCAATGAGTTCACGCTGACCTCATCGCTAACCATCGGCTCTGACGTTTCGACCGGTATTTCGATGGAAACCAATAATCTGTTATCAACGTTTGTCGCGCAGAACGGCATTGTGCCAGATACGATGATCCAATTTGGCGATGCGGCGACGATTAACGGAACAATCGAAGGTACCGTTGCGCCCGACGTGATCAAATTTGAATTAACGCCGGAGCCGGCGAGTGCCTGTATGCTGATTGGCATTTGCGTCGCGCTTCGGCGGCGACGTACGAATGCTTAGACGGCAATCCCTACTTTTTAACATTGCGATCGTCCTTGTTATTGCGAGTGCAATGACAAGCGGATGTCGCACCGGTCGGCAGGGTGGTGTTGAGAACAATGCCCATCAATCGACCGGCGCATTCGAGCCATTGACGGGCGACCTGCTCTTTCAAGACCTCGATTGCGGGCCCACGTGCGATGCGATCGAAGCCGTCACGCAAGGTGTCGATGGGTACGACCTGAGCCATATTGGTCTCGTGGTCGATCGACTCACCGCGGCGGAGCATTCGGCCACGCATGACGCGCTGGCCCGGTCCGACGCCGATTGGTTCGTGCTCGAAGCGCTGAGCGCGGGTGTGATTCTGACGCCTTTGCCAGATTTCTTGGCGCGAAGCGAAGACGCATCGGGCAAGCCCAAGGTCATCGTGGGGCGACTCGTGCCGTCGCATCAGCCGTTGGTACCGGGGGCCGTCGAGCGCGGGCTGTCCTATCTGGGTACAAGTTACGACGACTATTTCGAAATGGGTGACGACGCGCTGTATTGCTCGGAGATGATTCATTACATCTTCGCGACAGGCCCGGGCGGGCGTTCGATTTTCGATCTCGCACCGATGACGTTTCGGTCGCCCGATCCGGGGGCGTTCTTCCCGGCGTGGGTTCAGTACTACCAACGACTCGGGCGTCCGATCCCCGAAGGGAAACCCGGTATCAACCCGGCGGCGATTTCGCGAGCGCCGGTATTGCGCGTGGTACACGCCTACGGCCAGCCGGATAGGTCCTAATCTAATCGTATTGGTGTCGCGACGCCTCCCGCTTGTCCATCTCGTTCGAGCCACGCTTTATTCCCACCCACGCAATTTACATGAGATTTCTCGCGCCGTTTTTGCCCTTTAGTTGGTGAGCCGTTCTGGTGTTTCGTTAACGCCTCAATTTCGACACGTCCTTTTGTTGCCTACACACAACATGCGTCGGTTATCTGTCGTTCCTGTTTAAAAAAAGCGACAAGTATGACTTCTAAATAAAGCGCAAGGGCCTCCGATTCGATGAACGGATTGTAAGACCGCAGTTTTGGCGGTCGTCATGTCTTTGTTTTCGAACGAATTCGCTCCGTCGCTGGAGGTAGCGCATCAAATGAGCAACGCGACCGCAACGCCAAATCAGGAAGCAGATATCAAGGACTTGATGAATACCGATTCGGAAATCAATGCTGAAGTCACGCAGCTCGTGAGCTTTCGGTTGGCCAACGAGGAATACGGCGTGGACATCATGCGCGTGCAGGAAATCATCCTGCCCGGCGAGATCACCCAGATGCCGGAAGTCCCCGATTTTATTCGCGGGCTGATCAATCTTCGCGGCCACGTCATTCCGATCGTCGATCTGCGCAAGCGATTCGGCTTGCCGGCCGGTAAGCACGACGAGCACACGCGCATCATCGTGGTGAACGTCGGCAACAAGACGATCGGCATGGTGGTGGATGCCGTGAACGAAGTTCTGCGCATCAACGAGGCACAAGTCGAACCGCCGCCTTCGAGCGTTGTCGGTATCGATCATGCATATATCGAATCACTCGTGAAGTTTGAAGACAAGCTGCTCATCCTGCTCAACATGGACAACCTGCTAAGCAGCGAAGAAGTCGGCAAGTTAACGGGCCTCACGGCGTAACGAAGGACATCAATCTGGATCACTCGGCGGCACGTTCGTGGCAGGCCGATCCGCAACGGGCATAAAAAGGGTTTTCGAACAAGAGGAAGTAACATGACCACCAGCAACAGCAAGAAAAGCACGCAGTCGGCCGACGTCAACGAATCTGTTGGTATGACCAACCTGACGGGACAGCTCGACGCCGTTAACAAAGTGATGGCGGTAATCGAGTTCGAACTCGACGGCACGATCATTGCGGCGAACGAGAATTTTTGTAACGCCGTGGGCTATCGCCTGGATGAGATTCAGGGGCAGCACCACCGCATCTTCTGCGAGGCGTCTTACACGAGCTCGCCCGAATACAAGGCCTTTTGGGATAAGCTCGGTCGCGGTCAGTTCGAAGCTGGTGAATATAAGCGTATCACCAAGTCGGGTGACGAGATTTGGATCAACGCGTCGTACAACCCGATCTTCGATGAAAATGGCAAACCGTATAAGGTCGTGAAGTTCGCTTCCGACGTGACCGAGCAAGTCAAGTTCCGCCGCAAAGCGGGCGTGATGATTCCGGTCGTGGAAAATGCGCCAACCAATATCATCTTGGCGGACAGCGACCTAAACATCACCTACGTCAATCCTGCAACAGTCAATGCGTTGAAGCCGTTGGCTCATTTGCTTCCGGTTGCACTGGATCAGGTGGTCGGTAGTAATATCGATATATTCCACAAAGATCCGTCTTACCAGCGAAAGATTCTGTCGAACCCGAAGAACCTTCCGCATCAAGCGTTCATTGAACTTGGTGACGAAATCCTCGATTTGCTCGTAAGCGGAATCTACGACGAAGAAGGTGAATACGTCGGTCCGATGGTCACGTGGGAACTCGTGACCGAGAAGCGCCAGAAGGAACACGAGGCCGCCGAAAAGTCCTCGATGGTCGAGAACGCCCCGGTCAATATCATCATGGCCGACAAGGACCTCAACATCACCTATGTCAACCCGGCAACAGTGAAGGCACTAACACCTTTGGCGAGTTTGTTGCCGGTACCGCTCGACAAGGTTGTCGGTTCGAATGTCGACGTCTTCCACAAGAATCCGGCTTATCAGCGCGGTATCTTGGCCGATCCGAAGAACCTCCCGCATCGGGCCGTAATCGAACTAGGTGAGAACAAGCTCGATTTGTTGGTGAGCCCGATCTATGACAACAACGGCGACTTCATCGGCCCGATGGTGACGTGGGAAAACATCACCGAGAAGCTGGCGATGGAAGAGCAGCAGAAAGAGATGTCGGAGAAGATCGAGCGCGATTCTCAGGAACTACAGGCGAAGGTCGACAAGCTTCTCGCCAACGTTCAGGCAGCTGCCGGCGGCGACCTGACCACCGACGTGACCGTCAGCGGCGAAGACGCGATCGGCCAGTTGGGCGAAGGCCTCAACCGCATGATTACGTCGCTGCGTGAAATCATCGTGCAGATCGCCGAAGCGGCGGATCAATTCTCCGAAGGTTCGCGTGTCGTTTCCGAAGGTTCGACGTCGCTATCCGATGGCGCCCAAACGCAGTCGGCCAACGTCGAGCAGATGTCGGCCGCCGTGCAGTCGCTAAACAAGATGATTGGCGGTGTGGCCGAAAACGCACGCAATGCCGACACGGTCGCCAAGCAGACGAGCACCCGCGCCGAAGAGGGTGGCGCTCAGGTCGAGAAGAACATCGAAGCGATGAAGCTGATCGACAAGTCGTCGGAACAGATCGCCGAGATCATCGGCGTCATCTCCGAAATCGCAGCCCAGACCAACCTGTTGGCACTCAACGCCGCGATCGAAGCCGCACGTGCTGGTGAGCACGGCCTTGGTTTCGCAGTCGTCGCCGATGAAGTCCGCAAGTTGGCCGAGCGCTCCAGCGAAGCCGCCAAGGAAATCACGACGCTGATTAAGGAATCGACGCAGCGCGTGAAGGAAGGTGCCGAGCTGAGCGAACAAACCGGCGAAGCGCTCAAGAAGATCATCGAAGGCGTGGAAGAAACCGCTCGCGGTATCTCCGAAATCGCCAGCGCGACCGAAGAGCAAGCCAACACGGCGACCGAGGTCAACACGGGCATTCAGAATGTCGCGTCGATCACGGAAAACAACGCGTCGGCCGCCGAAGAGATGGCCGGTTCCGCCGAAGAGCTGTCGGGTCAGGCCGCGCAGCTTCAGGAACTCGTCGGTGCCTTCAACGTGGGCGGCGGCAAAGAGTAAACCCTAACGCGACGGCGTTCGCGCCGTTGCGTGTTTGATATTTGGCAAGCTGCGGCGCACCACAACGGTGCGCCGCATCTGCCTGTCTCTACGGAGCGGGAAGCAACAGATTAATTCAGGTCGTAGCGTGGTGTGGGATTGGTGACCGCACGCGAGGCGACAAACCGGATTCAGCAATGGAGTGTGAACCGTGTCCGTAGATCTCTTAAAACTCTCTCCCGACGAATTCAAGAAGATCGCCAAGGTGGTCTACGATCGCACCGGCATTCACCTCGAAGACCGCAAGCTTAGCTTGCTAAGCAATCGGCTGCGACGGCGCTTAAAAGCGCTGAATATGGATACGTTTGAGCAGTACCGCAAGCACGTTGAAAGTGCCGCGGGTTTCAAGGAAGAAGAGCCGCACTTTCTCTCGGCGGTCACGACCAACGAAACATACTTCTTCCGCAACGAACAGCTTTGGCGCTTCTTTGAAAGCGAACTGGTGCCCGACTTCGTCGAAACCAAGGGCAAGACCAAAAAAGAAGTGCGCATTTGGAGTGCGGCCAGCAGCAGCGGTGAAGAAGCCTACACGACCGCCATCATGCTGCGCGAGCTGTTGCCGAATTTCAATACGTGGAACGTCAAGATCATCGGCAGCGATATCAGCAGCAAAGTGCTCGATATGGCCAAGGCGGGTAAGTACAACGCCTACGCCGTTTCGAAGACGACGCCGGAACGAATCAAAAAGTGGTTCGATAAGGTCGGTGCGGATGAGTTTCATTTGAAACCTGCCATCAAAGAGATGGTTACGTTTCAGTTTCACAATCTGCGCGATGACTTCCCCAGCGGTCGCTTCGACGTCATCTTCCTGCGCAACGTGCTGATGTACTTCGATATCCCGATGAAGAAGCGCGTGATCGACGTCGTGAGCAAGGCGTTGGCGGATAACGGTCGCCTGATCGTCGGCGACGTCGACCCGATTCGCACGATCCCCGAACTCTCGGCACACATGACGTTGAGCTATCAACGACCTGGCGTTTATCAGAAACTGAAAACAGCGGCACAGGGTGCGGCGAATAAGAAATTGGTGAAAGCGTGAGCGACTACGTTCCCGAAATTTCGGAAGAACTGTTGGCCGGCTTTCTCGACGAGGCCCCGGAGTATCTGGAGATACTCGACGAAGGGCTTATGGCGCTGGAAGAAAAGGCCAATCAGGGATCCGGTAAGATCACGTTGGAGTCCGACGAAGATCAGGGCCGGATGAATGAGATGTTCCGCGCCGCTCACAGCTTTAAGGGCTTGGGCGCGGCGATGGGCTTCGACAAAATTCGCGATCTGACGCACGTGATGGAAACGCTGTTCGACCAGGTGCGCATGCAGAAGCTCGCACTGGCACCCGACGGTGTTGAAACGCTCTTTAGCGTGATCGATCGGTTGAAAGCCCTGATCGGTGAATTGAGCGATCCGCCCGAACAACCTGTAGCCATTGAAGACTCGATTGCGCAACTCGAAGTTATTCTGAGTGGCGATAGCTCGACGCCTGCCGCCGAAGATGAGCAGCCAGCAGAAGCGAGCGCTGAAGAGCCCCAAGCTACGGCCGAAACTGACGCAGCCGACGCTGCCGACGAAGCCAACGAAGTCAACGATGAAACCGTAGTCGCCGAGGCTGAGCCCTCGGTGGACCAGACGCCGTCAGCCGTGACGGAAGAAGCATCTGCGCCAACGTCGAATGCAGCCGTCGACAACGCAATGCCCGCCGTTGGTTCCGACAGCGCCGTATTGGAAAACGCCGAGCTGGCGCAGTTGTTTGTCGAAAGCACGTTGGAAACAATCGACGAGCTAAACAACACACTCCTTAAGCTTGAAGAAACACCGGATAACCTCGAAGCGATTAATGACGTTTTCCGCTGCGCGCACAACATCAAGGGCGCGACGGGCGCGGCAGGTTGCAATGCGCTCTACGCCATGACGCACGATGTTGAAACGGTGCTCGATCTGGTTCGCAATCAGGAGATGAAGCTTACCGAGGAATTGATGCAATCGGTCTTTTCGGCAGTCGATCGCGTACGAGCCGATGTTTCGCTGATTGGTGACGGTAAGCTCGAGGAACTCACGTCCGACGGTACGGTCGGACGCTTCGATCAATGGCTCAAAGGCAGTAGTGCGAGATTGGAAGCGGCAGCGTCGGGCGACGCCATTACGGGCGAAGCTGTTGCCGATGTTGCGACCGCAGAAACGCACGAAGCCGTCGATTCAACGAGTACAGAAGCCCCCGTAGCAACTGACCCGCCTTCGACCGTCGAGTCTAACGATGTGGAAGAGGCGGTAAGTACGCCGGATGCCGAAGTTGAAACCACGCCAGTGTCGGAAGAATCCGTTTCCGAATCGGAAGCGCCAGTGGATCTTTCGGATGATGTGATCAACGTTGAGATTTCATTCGAGAAGGACTTCGTCGAATCCGAAATCCAAGCCTACCTTATCAACAACAAGCTGAGCGAAGTCGGCGACGTGATGCAGTCCAATCCGGATGTCGACAGCCTCGACGGTAGCAACCCGCTCGAGCAGATCACCTTCACCGTCAGCACCGATGCCAATCCGACGGCAGTAGCCGAGTTGGTTTCCGGTTATGAAGCAAAGACAGTTCGAGTATTAAGCTCCGACGGCCAAGTGTTGGCAGGGTCGGAAGCGACCTCTCCGTCTGAATCGACGGACGATGCCGCCGCGGAAGCGAAAGTCGAACCCGCACCTGCTGCTCCGCCCGCACCTGCTCCCTCACCGGCACCGGCGGCTCCAGTGGCCGAAGCACCGAAAGCAACGCCCGCGCCCGCTGCGAAAGTTGATAAACCACCGTCACCGGCTCCAAAGGAAGAACCAAAGGCAGAATCGAAGCCGGAAGCCAAGCCGGCTGCATCGGCACCGAAACCCGCCGAGGCCGCCAAACCTGCCGAAGCCAATAAGCAACGCACGCCGCCGAAGGTGGGCGAGACGATTCGCGTTGACCTTGAGCGCCTCGATCAGTTGATGAATCTCGGAGGCGAGTTGGTCATCAACAAGGCGCGCCTAACGCAAATCCACGGTCGATTCGAGCCGCTTTTCCAAGGACAAAGCTTGGGCTATGTCGTCGACGATATGGCGCATCGACTGCAGCAATTGCAAGATACGATCGAACAAGCGGAACAGTCGGAGAACGGCGGTCGCGGCTTGGGAGCCATTGCCGATTCGGTCAAAGGTGTCGCCGACGGTTTCAATTCGATCAGTCAGGTCGTGGGGCAAGTTCAAACTGCTCGCGGCGCGATGAACGATTTCTCAGAAGCCCTGCACGCGCTCAACCTCGTATCGGAAGGCATGCAAAAGCGCATCATGGAAACGCGTATGGTTTCCGTGGGGCCGTTATTCCAACGGTTCCGCCGCGTCGTTCGCGATATATCGCGTGCAACGGGTAAGAAGGTCGAGCTCATTCTGAAGGGTGAGCAAACCGAACTCGACAAGCGCATGATTGACGAGTTGGGCGATCCGCTGACGCACATGATTCGCAATAGCGTCGATCACGGTATCGAAAAACCGGCCGATCGCGTGAAGGCGGGCAAGCCGGAAACGGCACAGGTCACGCTCGAAGCATTCCATCGCGGTCGCCATATCTGCATTCAGGTTCGCGACGACGGTAAGGGTGTCGACGTCGAGCGCGTCCGCGCCAAGATTATCGAACGCGAAATGGCCAGCCCGCAAGAAGCGGAGCGGATGAGCGAAAAAGAAGTCATTCAATACATCTTCAAGCCGGGCTTCTCCACTGCCGAGCAGGTGACCGATCTTTCCGGTCGCGGCATGGGCATGGACATCGTGCTCAACAAGCTTGAAGCCATCAACGGCACAGTCGAAGTCGACAGCGTGACTGGTGAAGGTGCGACGGTCACGATCAAGTTACCGCTGACGTTGGCCATCATTACGGCGATGATCGCGCGGATCGGCAACTCGGTTTACGCGATTCCGTTGGAAGCAGTCGGTGAGATCATCACGGCCAACGGCAAAGACATGAAGTTCATTCAGAAGAAACGCGTTTGCCGGGTTCGCGAACGGGTGATTCCGGTAGCGTATTTCGAGCAGGTGTTCGACGCCCGCGCGTCGGAGTTGCACACGCAGACGCGCGACAACGATTCTCTTACGCTCATGATTCTGGAGTCTCAGGACGAGCGAATGGGCCTCGTCGTGGACGAGCTTATCGGGCAGGAAGACGTCGTCATCAAGAGCATTGCCGAGAATTTCCAAAACGTGAACGGGATTACCGGTGCTTCGATCATGGGCGACGGTCGGGTCTCATTGATCCTCGATGTCGCGACGATGATGACTATGTTCGCTCAGCGCATTGATGCGATTGCGCGGCCGCAGACGAAGTCCGTATCGGAAGCAACGCTCAAGCCGCAGCTCGAACAAAGCGCGGAGGAGGCAGTAAATGCCGGCTGATATGCAGGCCATTAAGCAAAACGAACTCTCAGACGCGCTGCGTACGGTCGCGGTCAATAGCGCGTACAACGCCTCACGTGCACTATCCAAGTGGTTTCGCAAGGGCGTGCGTTTGACGTCTGATGGTTTCGAATCGTTGCCGCTCGACAAAGTCGTGACGGCGGCTTGCCAGCCCGAGGACGCGGTGGTGGCAGCGCATATGCCACTCGAAGGCGACCTAGACGGTAACGTGCTGCTGGTGTTCAAGGAAGCCACTGCATTCAAGATCATCGATATGATGATGGGCGCTGCCGAAGGCACCACGCAACAAGTCGGAGAAATGGAAGCGTCATGCATTCAGGAAACCGGCAACATCGTTGCGACCGCTTTTACCAATTCGCTCGCCAGTTGGTTAAATGCCGAAACGATTCCGGCAGCGCCGACTGTCGTGCACGATATGGCGTGTTCGGTGATCGAGCCGTTGCTAATCAATCAGGCGGCGACAGGCGACCATGCATTGGTGTCGCGCACCGAGTTCGAAATGGACGGCCAGCAGCTTGATTGGTTCTTGCTGCTGTTGCCGTCGGCTAAGTCGCTCGACCAGATGCAAGACCGTTGTGCCAGTGAATCGTTTAAACAAAACGCGCTGCACACAATCGCAATTAACGGTGCGTTCAACGCATCGCGCGCCATGTCGAAATGGCTGCACAAAGGCGTACGCCTGAGTACCGAAGGTTTCGAACGCGTGCCGCTAAAGGAAATTTGTCAGGGCGAGAGTTCGGACACGGTGGTCGCGGGGTTACATCTCTCGCTCGGGTCGCAAATGCACGGCCATACGTTGATGGTCATGACCGAGCCGACGGCGTTCGAACTCGTCGATCTCATGACGGGGCAGCCCGAAGGCACCACCAAAGAATTCGATGAGATGACCCAATCCTGCCTTAAGGAAACGGGCAATATCGTCAGCAGCGCTTTCGTGAATAGCTGGGCCAAATGGCTCGACATTCATACCGAACCACAGCCGCCGCGTTTGCAGGTGGATATGTTGGAAGCGATTTTGCAGGCCGTCGTCGTTGAGCAAGCGATGGTGAGCGATGAAGTCTTCCTTGCGCGGACATCGTTTAGCGTGGACGGTCGCTGGTTGGATTGGAACTACTACGTGTTGCCGACACCCATGTCGCTGCGACTGATTGAGACCTCCTTGAGTTGAGCGGGGAAGTAATGAGCGAAGTCATGAACATCGGTATCGCAGAGATCAAGGTGGCCACATGTCCGAACACGCTGCGCACCGTATTAGGCTCGTGCGTCGGCGTGGCGATCTTCGATCGCGTCGCAAAGGTCGGTGGCATCGCACACGTGATGTTGCCCGACTCGTCGATGGGGAAAGGTGCCAAAGGCAAGTTTGCCGACACCGCGGTCGAAGCATTGATCGAAGATGTTTTGATGGCCGGTGCGCAAAAGAAGCGCCTGACTGCGAAGATCAGCGGCGGGGCGTCAATGTTCGGCAACAAAGTCGATAACGGTATCGGCGATCGAAATATCAAGGCGGTGAAGTCGCGTTTGAGCGAGTGTGCCATTCGTCTGGCTGCCGAAGATGTCGGCGGCAACAAGGGACGGCGGATGATGCTCGACCCTAATACGGGCGACGTAACGGTTCAGGTAATTGGTGCGGATCCCGTAACGATCTGATTTTTTGAAGGAGCATTCCGTGGCAACAAAAGTTCTCGTAGTCGATGACGCCGCGTTCATGCGACACATGATCAAGGGCATCCTGACCGAGCTCGGGTGCGAAGTCGTCGACGAAGCGGTCGATGGGGAAGATGCGTGCACCAAGTACGAGGCAACCAAGCCCGACCTGGTCACGATGGACCTGATTATGCCCAAGAAGGGCGGCCTCGATGCCTTGAAAGATATTCGCGCCAGCGATCCGACCGCAAAAGTGATCGTTATCTCCGCGATCGATCAGCGACAGCCGCTAATGGAAGCGTTGAAGCACGGTGCGGCCGACTACGTTGTGAAGCCGTTTGAGAAAGAACGCGTGCAAGAAGCGGTCAACCGGGTTATCGCCGGTTAGTCGCAATGCAGATTCTTTGTTAGCGACGGCTGTCGTTTCGCCATGTTGTTCGCGAAAGCGACAGGGCGCAACGACGACCGTCGATCTCAGTTCTAGAGGTTCCTTTCGCCGGGTTCTTGAAAATGCCAATTCGCGTCCTAATAGTAGATGATTCAGTCTTCATGCGTGGTATGCTGAAAAGTGCGCTCGATAGTGTGAAAGATATCGAGATAGTTGGCACTGCCATGAACGGCACGGAAGGCCTTAAGAAGATTCTGCAGCTCAAACCCGATGTTGCCACGCTCGACGTGGAAATGCCGGGGATGACGGGCTTGGAAGTGCTTGAGACGGTAATGAAGGAAGCGCCGATGCCGATCGTGATGGTGTCGACCAAGACGCAAAAAGGCGCCCAATTCACGCTCGATGCGCTGCGCAAAGGTGCCGTAGACTGCATCGCGAAGCCGCTCGGTGAGAAATCCGCCACGTTGCAGAGCTTTCGCGAAGAGGTGCTCAATGCGGTACGGGCCGCTTACGAGAGCAATCGAAAGAACATCGGTAAGAACGACGATCGTGTCGCACCAATTGCGGGCTTGGTAAATGCTCCGAAGGATGCCATCGTTGCGATCGGCATCAGCGCCGGCGGTCCGGCGACGCTCCACAAATTGATCCCGGCTTTGCCTGCGAACTTCCCGGCGACCGTCATTACGCAGCACATGCCGGCCGATTTTACGGCACCGTTCGCAAAGCGGTTAAACGAAGAAGCCTCCATGACGGTTAAAGAAGCCGAAGAGGGGGACGCGTTGCGTCCCGGTCAGGTGCTGATCGCGCCCGGCAGCCATCACCTCAAGATCGAGAAACATCTTGGCAAGCTGGTGTGTCGACTGGACAACGGGCCGAAGGTCTCGGGCTTCCGACCGTCGGTGGACGTGTTGTTCACCTCGATAAGCAAAGTGGCCGGTGATCGAACGGTCGCCATTGTGATGACGGGTATGGGCGATGACGGCTCGCGTGGCATACGACTTCTGAAGGAAGCCGGCGCTTCCACGCTCGCTCAAGATCAGGATTCGAGTATCGTGTTCGGTATGCCGAAGGCTGCGGCACGGACAGGGTTCGTCGATCGCGTGGTGGGGCTTGCCGACATTCCGCAGGCACTGCTCGATGCGGCGGTGCAGTTAGGTACACCCGCAACGGCGTAGTGCCGGTTCGTCTCGGCGCACGCTGCATATTCGAAGAAAAGTTTCGCTTTGGTTAGTCGAAGTGAGTTCGATCGATCAACGCGACGACATGCCTTATGTGTGGCGTTCAGCTCGTTGAACGTTGGCTACCAGTTCTTGCGGTGCGTTCTCATCCAAAACTCCGCAATAGACCGCCCCGCAAAACGAGCAGTGAAATCGTTCGCCTGCTTGGGTATTGGTTGCAAGAGAAATCGGCAGTTCAAGCCCGCACTCTATGCAGGCGAAGCGCTTCTTGTCGTCCACAATAAAATCCCACTTAATCAAAACCAAGCTTGCGTTGGTTGATACCGTTGAATCATTCATTCGGTAATCAAAATGATCGACTTGAATTTGGCAAGGGTACTTTCAGTTTTTCGATTTTTGTATTTGTCTATTTGTGTGTATGGCGCAATCGTTTATGTCGATCAAGGGGGGGCGATGAGTTTGGTTGAGTGAGCAATTCACCTGTATCTACTTAGCGCACTCTTAACAAAACGTGACGTGGTGTTGGGTTGGATGTGATAATAGTGCAACGATGGTTGCAATAATTCAATCAACTCTGATACTTAAATAGCCTTTCTTCCGTGCGTTTTCGAATCAGGAAAGTGTTCAGTGTGTAACGTTTTGACGACGCAAGTTCATTAGGATGGGTAATGTGATGGCGGCGCAGAGTACTTCCCCGGCACCTGCTGCAACAAACGCCATGCGATAAGACGCGACCGATTCAAAACCGATTTCTCTCATTAACCATAGCGTCGCACCGGCAATTAAGGGTCCTAGGAAGAAACCAAGCGAACCCGCCGCGTTAAAGCCGGTGAAGGCGGCACCGCGATGGCCTTCAGGAGCGAGGTCGGCACAAAGCGTAAGGTTTGGCGCGAACATCAATGCACTCAACACGCCCGAAGCAATCATCGCCGCGGGCATCCATTCGATATCCAGCACGCCGTATAACGCGAAGACAATACCAAAGCCTGCCGATGCAAACGCAATCGGCAAGGCGCGACCGATGCGATCGACCAGTCGTCCGGCGGGGTAAACAAGTATCGCAAACGGTGCCAGAAACAAAACCAACGTCCGGCTTCGCTCGTCTGGCGACAACCCGTGCACTTCGGCCAAAAACAAAGTAAACGTGGAGATCACCACGCCGACGCAAAAGCGATCCATAAAGGCGTACGCATAAGCAATGTTTAATGCGGGCTGTTCGCGCGCGATGGAAAGCCAACTGCGCCGCTGAGTGAGTTTGTTGTCACTCGCTTGCTGCTCGGGCACAAACAGCAACACCAACAATGCGGCCGTCGCCGAAATGCCGCCACCGACAATAAATATCCACGTGTCCAAATGCGTCCAAACGATTCCGCCTAGTCGCGTACCGCACGCTGTACCGAACATCATTGCCGCGCCGACGATTCCCATGACGCGACCGCGACGATCATCGGGTGCATAACTCGCAACCAGCGCCATGAGTGAACTGAGCGCCATGATGTGCGCCGCGCCTTCGAAGAACCGAATCGCCAGCAGCATCTCGCTGCTTGTGGCGAATTTCATCAGTGCGAACAGCACCCCGTCGGCGGAAAGGCCGACGATGGCCGCCGTCTTGAGCCAGCCGCCACGGTTAGCCGCCTTCGCAATGAACGGTGCCAACATGAAGGCGCCGAGCATGTTGATCGATTGAAAGCTGTGGGTTGCAACGACGCCGACGTTGAACGCGTCGCTCACGATTTCTTTGAGCGGCGCAACCAACATGGTGACCGGCAGCATGCACATCCAAGTGATGCCGGCGAGCGTCAGAATGCGACCGAGCGGTTGGGCGTCGCTGCGCGACGAATGGTTGGTGTAGGGTAGGTTGATCACGGGGGCCTGAGGCCTGCTGGCCGTTTTCATAGTCGGCATATCCTAGAGGCGATTTCGATACAGTGCAGTAGCGCAAACGGGGCGGAACCGCGTAAATGCCCCGTTTCCCGTATGCGACTAGCCCCCGATGGATGAATCGACCAATATCGGGCCTCAGTCTAAGTCAACATGGTGCCCACGCCGTTTGAGTTGCAATATCGCGCAAGGATCGGCAAATTGTGCCGATCGCCGCTATCGTCTTTATCATCGGAGGCAGGGGCCTGCCGATAACTCCCGTGACGGATCAATTATTAAAACAGCACCTTGCTTGGATTTGAGAGGAAACCCATGGTCACCATCGGAATGAATTACGACGTGCTCGAAGGCAAGAACAACGAGTTCGAGACGGTCTTTTATAAGGTGCTCGACTTAATGGACGAGATGGACGGTCACAGCAAGACCAACCTATTTCGCGACGTGCGCAACGGTCAAACCTATCTCATCATGTCGGAATGGACGGACGAAGCCGCCTTCAATGCGTTTATCAGCTCCGACCAGTTCAAGAAGGTGGCCGATTGGGGTAAGTCGCAGATTCTGGCCGGCCGACCGCACCACGAAGTGTACGGTGGTGGCTCTAAGGAAAAGGCTGGCGCGCCGACTGGCGGCGGCTGCCCCGTCGCGCACTAAGCGCGGACCACTCGGATCAGCGGTTTCCTCGACTTTGGTACTCCCGGACCGGGTGCCCCTGAGCCGGGTGCCCCTGCCCTTCCAGGGCTGGGGGACTGAATCACGCCGCGAATCGCGATTCGTATTGTAACGGCGCCGACTCCGCGGAACCACCGGTTGCAAACCGGTGCCACAGCGCAGGGGTGCCCCTGCCCTTCCAGGGCTGGGGGACCAATTACTCCCGACGACTCAAACAACCAACGAAACTCCACAGGCACACGACCCGATAAAACGTGTGCCTGTTTTGTTTCTTACGGAGTCGTCACAATGCCAAGTTCCACTCTCGGTCGCGCCGTCGCATACGCCGACATGGCGCGTCAAATGCATCGAATCAAAAAGAGCACCGACGAGGTGCGCGCCGAACGCGCTCGCACCTTGCTCGCCCAACGCATGGGGCGCCTGCGCGGTTTGCCGCAAAAGGTCGGCCAGTTATTAAGCATGAGCGACGACGACATGCGGTCCGATACGTTCGGCGATCTCAACGATCATGCCGAGCCGTTGCCCTTCGATGAAGTGCAGCCGCTGATCGAAACCGCTTGGGGTAATCCGTTGAATGAGGTGGTTGCGGAGATCGACCAAACAGGGCTGGCCGCCTCGTTGGGGCAGGTGCATCGCGCCGTATTAAAAGACGGTCGCGAAGTCGCGATCAAGGTGCAATATCCGGAGATGGATCGGGCGGTCGCAAACGATCTGCGGATGCTCGGTTGGCTATCCAAACCGGTTGGCGACTTACGACGCGGATTCGATATGAATGGGTATCGCGTTGAACTGCGTCGCGATCTCGACGAAGAACTCGATTACCGCACGGAGGCCAATCATCAACGAGCAATGCGCCAAACGCTTGCGAATTGCGATGGTTGGGTCGTCCCCGACGTGATTGATGAATTGTCGACCGACAAGGTATTGGTCACGGCGTGGGAGCCGGGCGAATCCATCGACGCCGTCGCCAATTGGTCCGACAGTCAACGCCGTTTGCTCGGGCGACGACTGCTAAATGGATTCTTTCATTCGCTGTTTCGCACCGGTTTAGTGCATGCGGATCCGAACCCCGGCAATTACCGTTTTCGCTTGGTCGGCAACGATCCGCAGATCGTGCTGTACGACTACGGTTGCGTGCACCGCTTGAGTCCCGAGAAAAGACTCATGCTGTTGAAGCTGATTGCGATGACCATGGAGCAGAAGGGCGATCCGTTCAAAGTGTTGGTCGGCCTCGGCTTCAATGGTGAGTTGCTAGAACCGTTGCGTGAAAAGCTGCCGGCAGTTTGTCGCGTGTTGTGTGCCCCGTTTGCGGGTGGCAGCGGCGATGATTCGACGTGGCGCTTGGGTGAGCGGATCGGTGATATCCTTGGCAGCGACCGATGGAACTTTCGTATTGCGGGGCCGCCCGATTTGATCTGGTTGCTGCGAGCTTTTCGCGGCGCGTCGTATTACCTCAGCCGAATGGATGCGTACGTCTCGTGGGAGTATGCGATTCGACCGTTCCTGACGGAGCGTGCCGTCGAGCTGGCGGCGATCGATGTGTCCTCGCCCGAGCCGACGAGTGGATTGGAAGGTCAGGCCCGCCATCTGCGCATTCGCGTTCGCAAGGACGGTCGCGAAAAGGTATCGCTCACGTTCCCCGCGCTGGCCGTCGACGATTTGGAAATGCTGATGGAAGCGGATTTGCGCGACAAGCTCAGGCAGGATGGGCTCGAAATAAGCCAGTTCGTTAAACGCGCGCGGCAAGAGGGATACCGACCGCAGTCGCTTTTTAGTTTGGAAGACAATAAGAAGCTGGTGGACGTGTGGTTGGAGTAATTGATTAATTAACTTCGCGGCGTTTGGCTTCGTTCGTAAAGACGAGATATTTCATCGTCAGTCGCCAGTCATCCAACGCGTCGTGCGCTTCGATGTGGGCCGAATCGATTTCGGCCTGACGGCGCTTGGTTTCGTCGACGATGGGGCCGAGCGCGGCTTGCTGTTCGGGCGTTAGCTGATCGATCGAGGCCAACAGCTTATCCAATTGCTTCTTGTGTTTTTTAGGGTCGTAAGTCATAGCGCGAACATTTACCCGGAGCGGTAAATGTCTCCTCTAATCGAGCATATGACGCGGACGGGTAGTGGGGAGGACCGAAAATCGGTTAACTACCGGATTTTGTCGAAAACGGCTTATTTATTGGTCGGACTGCGAACCACCGTTTGAGCCGTTGCCGTTGCCGTTGTTGGAGACGCGACCGCCGGTGTGTAGGCCATGGGCGAAGGCCGCGAGTTCCCGCATCGACCGACCCACGCGCACGCCCTGCAGAACTGTTGGGTCCAACCCTTGAATCTGAAAACCGCCGACGATGATTTGCAGCGATTTCTGGCTCGCCCAATCGAGGAATTCCTTCACGCTTCGATTGATAGCGGCCGGGTTGGTGATGTGGCTGACGGTAAGCCAAACGAGTTTGGGTTGGTTCGCATTGACGGCATCACTGAATGAATCGAGTGGCGAATTCGGGCCCAAGTTAACTGCGGAAAAGCCTTCTGCCGCCAGCACCATCGCCGCCGCCATCGACGGCAGGATGTACGGATCGCCACTGGGGGCGCCGCCGAGCGCGATCGGCGCGTTCGGCACCTGCGGCAAAGCCAGCCGCAGTTCCGTCATCGCCTGAATACAAATGTCCGTCGCCCGGTGTTCTTCGTACACGCCGGTTGAATCGTGTTCCCATCGCGTACCGATATCCTGCATCGATGGCTGTACGACGTCGTCGATGATGTCGGCCACGCTTACGCCGTCGAGATAGAGGGCCATCATCATGCTACGAGCGGCGGCAGTATCGCCGTCGATGAGGATTCGACTGAACCGCGCCGCGGCATCGGTAGGGGAAATATCGTCTGTTGAGGTGGGGGCCGACTCCAACCCGAGGATGTCGGGGCGAAGAAGCGGAGAGCGGGTGTCGCGGATAAACCGAATCGCCTCGTGAATCGGAATCCGTCGATGGCCGCCGGCGGTGCGGGAAACCGTGATTTTGCCGCTGTCCGCCCAGCGTTTCATGGAGGATTCGCTGACACCGATTGCGAGTGCCAGCTCTTTCGGTGAGACGACAGGTTTCACTATCTTTCCTCGTCAGTATGACTGATTTACGCGTTTTGAACGAATCCTAGTCGTTCGATGGCCAGCCTTAAACTTGCCCTTATCGAGTATAGGGCATTATTGGCTGATTTTGCAAATTATCTTGACATTGCCGGACGCGAATGCTATGAATGTTTTGGACGAATTGGTATCGAAAACGTTCATCAGCCCAAGGAGCTGCCAAATGCGACGCGTCGTCACCGAAAAGTCAGATAAGCCGGCTCTGGATACGTGGCTCGTACCGCCGCCATACATTTACAATGCGGACATGGACGTGTCCGGCTTTGAAGCGGAAGTATTTGCCGATTGGCCCGATACGGTTGAATCGACCGGCCGGATCACGGCGGCGGAAGAAACCGTGGTGTTTAAACAGCTTCACTACTGTGCCCACATGCTCCGTACGCTCTACTTGAAAGCGGAACAGCGGCTCACGCCAAAAACCAAGAAGCAATATTCGACCTGGACGCAGCGGTATCACCTCGTGCGGTCGCGATTGACCGAGGCGAATCTGGGGTTGGTTTATGAGATGATCGGTCGTAACCGATTCACCAATCTAGAGCACGACGATCTACGCGGTGAGGGCATGATGGCGCTGCTGCGGGCGGTCGATACGTTCGACCCGTGGCGGGGTTATCGGTTTAGCACCTACGGATGCAACGCGATCATTCGCGCGTTCTCGCGCGCGGCCGGAAAAACGGCGAAGCGCACGGCCGTGGTCAACGCACCGTTCGATCCCGAATTCGAAGAAGTCGATCTGCAAGCGGTGAAGCATAAGGACGACCAGAAGTTTTTGGCCGAGCGATTGAACATCGTGCTCGATGATAATACGGCGGACCTGACCGACACCGAGCGATTTGTGATCGGCAAGCGTTTCCCGATGGAATTTGGGATCAAGAAGAAGACGCTCGAGTCGTTGGGCCGAGAGATGAACGTCAGCAAGGAGCGTATTCGCCAAATACAAATCGCGGCCGTGACTAAGATTCGTTCAGCTTTAGAGGCAGACACCGCGTTGCAATTTTGATATTTGCATCGGTCGGCGTTACGAACTCTTGAAGCAACTTTGGAGAACGACCGCATGATCGAGTCAAACGCGATGCCTTCGCATTCTATTCCTGCTCCTCCTAGGTGGATGCGATACACGCTCGTAGCAGCCGCAGCCTACAACTTGTTGTGGGGTGCGGCTGTTGTGTTGTTTCCGTTTGCGCTGTTCGATGCGATCGGGATGGAGCGGCCACTCTATCCCGGCATCTGGCAATGCGTCGGCATGATCGTAGGCGTGTACGGAATCGGTTATTACGCTGCCGCACGAAATCCATTTGTACATTGGCCGATTACCTTGGTGGGGTTGTTGGGTAAGATTTTTGGCCCTATCGGTTTCGCGATCGCCGTCACCAATGGTGAATTGCCTTGGCAGTTTGGACTAACGATTTTGACCAACGACCTAATCTGGTGGGCACCATTTTTCATGATCTTGGTCCACGCGTACAACGCCCACCATGCACCGCGGGCGTTTCAGGGTGAGTTACCGGCGTTCGATGATGCGATTCGGTCGGGGCAACTCGCCACGCAACGCGGACAAACACTTGCCGAGTTAAGCAACGAACGACCGACGATCGTCATTTTCCTTCGGCATTTCGGTTGTACGTTTTGTCGCGAAACGCTTGCCGATATCGCGCGCTGCTACGACGCGATTAAGGCGAGCAATACGCAAGTGTGCTTCGTGCACATGAGCGACAAAAAGCGGGCAAGTGAGGTGCTTTCTGAATACGGCTTGACCGATGCGCACAGTATCAGCGATCCGCAGCGCATCTTGTATCGGGTGTTTGGATTGCGCACGGGTGGATTCTTCGAGTTGTTCGGCCCGAAGGTGTTTCTGCGCGCCGTCGTGGCGTTTGTGGCCGGCACCGGTGTGGGCAAGTTGGAAGGCGACGGCCTGCAGATGCCCGGCGCGTTTCTCTTGCATTACGGGGAAATCAAGAAAGAGGATCGACACCAGTCGGCCGCCGACCGCGTTAATTTGTCCAAGCTCGGCTGCGTCTGCGGCACGCCGGCGATGGGCTGATTCGAAAATCGGGCCGCTATATGACGCTACTATTCGTGCATGCGTTTGCCACGCTCTTTATGACGGGCGTGATCTGGTTCGTGCAGGTCGTGCACTATCCGTTATTCGCAGCGATCGGGCCAACCGAGTTTCCACCTTACGAACGCCGACACACCTATTTAACGACATTTGTCGTTTTGCCGCCGATGTTTGTCGAGTTGTTTACGGCGAGTTGGCTGGCGTTTGCGCCGCCGACGGGTATCGATCCACGGTTGGCGTGGACAGGGTTTGGCTTAGCTGTTCTGCTATGGCTGTCGACGTTTTTGGTGCAAGTGCCGTGTCATCGGGCGTTGGAGAACGCACACGATGCGCGTGTGATTCGTCGGTTGGTAAGCACGAATTGGCTCCGTACCATGGTTTGGAGTTTGCGTGCGGTGCTTTGCTTTCTGATGATTCCGACCGGGAGTTAATTCGTTGCCAACGTTTACGATCCATCCGCCGCGCGGCGATGTGCGACATCTCGTCATCGTCTTCGGCGATCAACTCGATCGCGACGCGACGGTTTTGCAGGAGATGGATAAGCAACGCGACGCCGTGCTGATGATGGAGGTTGCGGGCGAAAGCACGCACGTGCCCAGCCACAAGCAGCGCACGGTGTTGTTCCTCAGCGCCATGCGGCACTTCGCATTGGAACTGAAGAAACAAGATTATCGCGTGATCTATCAGCGGCTCGATGACGACGATAATCCCGGGACGTTTCATCAAGCCATCACCACTGCTGTCAAAATCTATAAGCCCGCGCGGCTGCGCTGCACGCTTCCGGGTGAGTGGCGCGTGTTGCAAATGCTGCAGTCATTGGCGGGTAAGCTCAACGTTGCGTTAGACGTTACCGACGACCAGCATTTCTTAACAACGCCCGCCGAGTTTTCCGATTGGGCCGAAGGTCGCAAGGAACTCGTGATGGAATACTTCTATCGCGAGCAGCGCAAGAAGACCGGCTTCCTGATGAAGAAAGACGGCAAGCCGGTCGGCGGTGCATGGAACTTCGATAAGGAGAATCGCGAGACGTTTAAATCGGCGCCGAAGCCGCCTGCGCCGTACACGCCGTCGGTGGATGAGATCACGCGCGACGTGATGGAATTGGTCGAACGCGTGCTGCCCGATCTACCGGGGAAGCTCGATCATTTCCTATGGCCCGTCACACGCCGCACGGCGATGAAAGCGCTCGACGACTTCATTGACCATCGCTTACCCAATTTCGGCAAATACCAAGATGCGATGTGGACCGACGAGCCGTGGCTCTATCACTCGCGCATCTCGTCGGCCGTGAATCTCAAGCTGCTTCATCCGCGCGAGGTGATTGAACGAGCGGTGGCGGCGTATGAGTCGGGCCATGCGCCGATCAACGCCGTGGAAGGTTTCGTGCGACAGTTACTTGGCTGGCGCGAATTCATCCGCGGCGTCTATTGGCACGAAGGGGCCGACTACGCCAACCGCAACCATCTCGATGAACACGGCAACCTGCCCGAGTTCTATTGGACCGGCGAAACTGACATGGCGTGTATGCGCGATTGCTTGGGGCAGGTCGTGGAGCACGGCTACAGTCACCACATCCAGCGGCTGATGATTACGGGCAATTTCGCGCTGATCGCCGGTATCGACCCGCGCGCGATCAGCGATTGGTATCTGGGCATGTACGTTGATGCGGTCGATTGGGTCACGTCACCCAATACGCTCGGCATGGTGATGCACGCCGATGGGGGGGTAGTCGGCACCAAGCCCTACGCCGCCAGCGCCAACTACATCAATAAAATGAGCAATTATTGCAAAAACTGTCCCTACGACCGCAAGACGCGGGGTAATGAGGATTCCTGCCCGTTTAATACGTTTTACTGGGATTTTTTAATGCGTAATGAGGCGAAACTGAGCAAGAATCAGCGTATGGCGATGTCGTACAAAAATGTGGCTCGGATAACTGCGGACGAAAAGAAAAATATTTGCGGTCGAGCCGCCGAACGCCGCGCAACATTCGGCATTTAAAGATATTACAAGACGCCTTTTCGCGCGTGGTGTCTACACACAATTTTCGTTATTGCCAAGACGAACCGGTGGAAGTCTTTTCGACTATACCTTGTTGTCGAAACGTCGTCCGGATGCGAATGCCACGGGCGGCGTTCATCCGTTATAATTGATAGAGACGGTCCAGTTTCTCTTTTCGAAGGGAAGCGGGCCGACCAAGTCACGACCTACGGCCATCGCCGTAGCGTCGCTTACCATAGCAGTTGAAAGGAGAACCCTGATGGACAAAGCCAACTTAGACTGGCCCAACTTGGATTTTGGATTCCGCTCGACGGACTACAACATCCGCTTCCATTGGAAGGACGGGGCTTGGAGCGAAGGCCAACTCCATACGGAGGAAACCATTCCGCTGCATATGGCTTCCACTTGTTTGCACTACGGTCAGGAATGTTTCGAAGGGCTGAAGGCGTTTTCGTTGAAGAACGGTGACGTGGCTGTCTTTCGCGTTGAAGAAAACGCCAAGCGCATGGAGTTGTCCTGCAAGAAGATTCATATGGCGCCCGTGCCGCAAGACATGTTTGTCGATGCGGTCAAGCGCGTCGTGAATGCCAATCGCCGCTTCGTGCCGCCTTATGGTTCCGGGGCCGCGCTTTATGTGCGACCTATGGTGATCGGTATTGGCCCGCGCATCGGTGTGCGACCGGCCGATGAGTACATGTTTGTTGTATTCGTTACGCCGGTGGGGCCGTACTTCAAGTCGGGCTTTAAGCCGGTGAACCTAATCGTTGAAGAAGCGATCGATCGAGCCGCGCCGCAAGGTGTCGGCGATGCCAAGGTCGGTGGTAACTACGCCGCGGGTATGCGAGCGTCGATCGCCGCGCGCGAGAAGGGGTACACCGAAGTGCTCTATCTCGACGCGAAGCAGAAGAAGTTCATCGACGAATCCGGCCCGGCCAACTTCTTTGCGATCAAAGATGGCAAATACATCACGCCGCAAAGCGCGTCGATTCTACCGTCGATCACGAATATGTCGCTGACGACCTTGGCCGAAGAGATGGGTTTGACGGTCGAACGCCGACAGGTGCCGGTGGAAGAGATCTTCGAATTCGAAGAAGCCGGTTGCTGCGGTACGGCGGCGGTCATTACGCCGATCGGTTCGATTCAGTTCCGCGATCGAAAGGTCGTTTACGGTGACGGTGAGACGCCGGGCGACGTATGCCAGAAGCTGTACAAGCAGTTGCGCAGTATTCAGATCGGCGATGTGCCGGATACGCACAACTGGTTGACGGTAATTCCCAAGGAGGAACCCCTGGGAAACGCAGCCAGCGGACCGGCCCCGCGTGCCACGAGCCGGCCACGTAAAGACGTGGTGCCTTGCTAAGCGACGGCGTTTTTTAGCAAACGACTGCCGGAGTGAATCGGGCGTAAGCTGATATAACCAAACGGGCGACTCGTGATTGATGAGTCGCCCGTTTTTCATTTTTGAGTGGTCGCGTTGACTTAGTCGCGACTCATGAACAATCGCAGGACCCACCAGAACATCATGGCCACGTCAACGAAGAGTTCAAGAGAGGCCGCAATGTACCGGTCCTCCTGGTAATGGCTCATTACGTTTGACGTGTCGTACAAAATCCAGCCCCCTGCAAGGGCGATGAAGCAGCTAAATGCGACGGTCCCGAGTTCGAAACCGAGAAAGATGCTCGCGATAATGACACCGAGCGCAACGAAGCTGCCCCAGATCAGAATTCCTCGCATAAACGAGAAGTCTTTTCGCAATCCAAAAACGATGAAAGTAAGTCCAAGAAATCCGATCAATGTGGTCGCGGCTGCGTATTGGATGAAAGGATAATTTTGTTCGGCCGCCTGAATCTGCGCAAACATCAGTAATGGCGCAAAAATAATTGCTTCAACTACGACCATCGCGGCAAGGGCAAGATACTGGAGGGGCTTGGAACGTACAGTGTGTGCAACACGGCTTGCAATGTGAGAGACTAAAATAAACCCACCGAGGAACAGCAAGCAGCCGATTCCACCAATCGAACTCACAATTTCCTTGACCGCGCCGGTTGCGAATATCGCGACCTCCAACGCAACAAAGGCAACGACAGCACCCAACAAATGCAAATAGGTCAATAGAATGAATCGACCGCGTGCTTCTGAACTGAGGTGCTCAACTGGTACCGCACCCGTCATTTGCGTAAATCCGTCGTCTTGCATGGATTGTGGTTGCATACAAACACTCCTTCTCTGAAGAATTGATATTTCATCGGCTCCGTGGGCCACTTCCAATTTGGGAATAGTGTACCCAGATTCCGATATCGTTGGCCAGCGAGACTGGTGAAAATAGGGGCAGATTTTCTCGATCGTGGCTAAGATTCTCGCATGTCCGGTTGCAATTGGCGTTCGCCGGCGACCAACTTGGCTACAGCCTTTTCGTTTATTTGTCTCGGAGGCCGAAGATGCGTAATCACACGACGCTTATCCAATATCTTAGCATTCTGCTTTTCGCGGCGTTGCTTTCCGGTGCCACCTCAACGGCACGTGCCGCCGACTGGTATCAGTGGGGCGGGCCTAACCGCGATTTTCAGGTAGAAGCCAGCGGCTTGGCGGATAAGTGGCCGGAGGAAGGTCCGCCCAAAGTTTGGTCGCGACCCTTGGCGGGCGGATATTCGGGCGTGGCAGTCGTGGGCGACACGCTATACACCATGACGCGCGATGGCGAGAAGGATGTGGTGCTCGCCCTCGGAACGAAGGACGGCAAGACCCGCTGGGAATTCAAATACGACGCCCCCGTGGAGGAGCCCTACGTGTTGCAATTCGGCAAGGGGCCGCACGCGACGCCGCTGGTGTTGGACGGACGGGTATATACCGTCGGATTTACGACGAAGATGCACTGTTTCGATGCGGCGACGGGCAAGAAGATTTGGTCGCACGATTTGATCGAGGAATTCGGCGGTAAGAAGCAGAAGTTCGGCTATGCCGCCAGTCCGTTGGTTTACGACGGCAAGATTCTGATGCTGGTCGGCGGGGAAAAGCATGGCGTGATGGCGTTCGACCCGAAGACCGGCGCGACGGTCTGGGCCGGGCCGGCGCTCGATATTAGCTACGCCTCGCCGAAGATTATTAACGTGGATGGCCAGGATCAGTTGATCGTGATGTCGTCGACTGAAGTGATGGGTCTGAATCCGAAGAACGGGGAGAAGCTCTGGGCCAGCCCATGTCAAAATCGTTACAAGAATAACGCGACCGACCCAATCTGGGGCAGCGATAACTTGCTCTGGGTTTCGACGCAGCTAGATGGCGGTACGCGGGCGCTGCGGTTGAAACAAAAAGACGGAAAGAGCACGGTCGAACAAGCGTGGTTCAACGACAAGGTAAAGGTGTTTCACTGGAACGCGCTGCGTATCGGCAATCATGTGTACGCTTCGATCGGTGGGCAGACGACACGCTTCGCGGCCATCGATATGAAAGATGGCGAAATCGAATGGCGCGAAGGCGGCTTTCATAAGGCACTGCCGATTTACGCTGACGGCAAAGTGATCATGGTCGATGAAGAGGGCCAACTGGCATTGGCCAAGGTCAGCCCCAGCGAATTCAATTTACTCTCGAAGGTTAAACTGACGGACAAGGTCTCGTGGACAGCCCCCACGCTGGTGGATGGCATTTTGTACCTGCGCGATCAGAATCGACTGATGGCGTTGAATGTTAAGAAGGCAGGGTAGTTGACGGGGTTTCATTTGGAAATCTTGCAACACCATTCGCTGATGTATGCGCGCTATCGTCGAACTAGACCTTTTTTCATTCCAGTTTGGCGTCGCGATAGCCTTTCTCAGCCCCGGTGGGGCGAAGGTCGAGAGCCATGGATGAAGCGGCGCTAGCCGCGCAATCCATGGTTCATGTTGTATCGCGCGTTAAACCGCGGTAGCGGTGTAGGTACCTACGCCCCTTGCCGGGGCTTAATATTCTCGCGCTCGATGACCCCGTATTGCGCTTCGCCCGCTGACGCGGTCTGCGCTCCATCCGGGGCTGTCAACCTATCAGCCCTGCCGGGCTTTAAGCATCAAAACACTAAACGCGGTCAGTTTCTTGCCGCTACGGTCAGTTGAAAAACGCACTAAGTTAGTAGGGCATGCGTTAGCGATACTCGTACCATTCCAAAGGTGCCGGTAGCGGTGCGCAAGAAAATTCCAAATGAATGACGCGTCGGCGGCTTGGTGTTGTCGCGGCCGACGAGGCATGCGGCAATAGCGGTCGCATGGCGAGCACATCGCCGACGGCGCAGGTGCAGGTGTGTTCCTTTGTATGTTCGCGCAGGTCGGCGATTTCGGCGGCGGTCAAGATGCCTGCAGCGTGGCCTTTGGGTAAGACACGCAACGCGCCGTTGGTTGCATCGCAATCGTCGAGGTGCACGCGTAACGCGACCATGCTGTTAAGTACCTCACCCGACGGGCGCACATGCGGTACGCCCGCCTTTACCGACCACGGTCCGAACTCCGATACGTCGTGCTTCTCTTTGACGGCGATGGTGCAGTCCTGATGCCAACGAATATTCCAGTTAGCGGCAGTGGACTTGTCGAACAAAAGGCTGCGAACGACAAACGCCGAACGACCGAGTAAGGCCGTGGCGAGGTCACGCAGCGGTGACAAGAACGCATCGGACTGCAATTCTGGGACCATGGCGAGAACGCCGCGCAATGCGTAGGTTTGATTTTGCCGCTGAATGCTGCGCGTGCCGATGTCGTTGGCGTCGGTCGTCATGCTGCGGTCGAGTGCCGCAACCATCGACGCGCAGTCAACATTTGAAAAAACGGCAGGTATGCGAACAAAGCCGTTGGTCGTGAAGTTGTTTACGATAGTCGGCGACAAATCGGTTGCGGTCGTCATATCGATCGATCTTTCAGCAGGCCGGCCATAAACGTTGCCAGCGTTTCCGTTTGCTCCCGACGACTGTACGCCCGAAACCCCGCGCCGAGTTCGAGGGCGGCGGTCGGTCGTGCATGTAGATAGGCCTGCAGGGCGTTGATCGCGTCGATTAATTGACTGGGGTCGTTGAAATCGGCGAAAAACGAACGGTCAGGTACGAACTGGCGCAGCAGTTGACCGTCGTTGCTCTCCGGCGTCGTTTCGATACACAGAATCGGGTGGCCCGTCTGAACATACTCGAACAGTTTGGCGTTGTGCCCCCAGTTGCCGACGTAATCACCGACGAGCAGGAGCAGGGCATCGGCGTCGCGCATGGCAGTGCGAGCCGTGGCGCGATCGACGAGACCGGTGGTGGTGACGGTATTGCCGAGGTTCAACGATGCGAGGTAATCGCGCGACAGGTTGCCGACGAAGTCGAAGCGGATGTTATTCAATGCGTCGCTTGATGTTTCGCGCGTTCGTTGCAAGAGATTGAAGAAGCGATCCGGATGATTGCGCGCGATAACGGTGCCGACATGGGCTATCGTGAGCGTTCTTGATTCGCTCGGCGTCGACGCGGTAGGCTCGGTAACATTCTCAGCGGAGGCGGCGTCAGCTTCGTCTCTATTTTGGATATCGGCTGAGGCTTCGTCCCGTTCGTCGGCTTCGGGGAAGTAACCATTGGCGACGACGGCGACGCGCTGTTGATCCAGGCCGTGCTCCGCGATCATTGCGCGAGCCATGTTTTCGGAAACGGTGGTGATACCGCTCGCCGCGCGTACGCAATCGCGTTCGAGCGCTTCGTGTTTGGCGCGTTGCTTAGGACTTTCCGGTGCGTAGCCACCTTCGCCGAGCCAACGGTCGCGGTAGTCGAGCACGAGCGGGATATTAAGGAGTCTAGCTGCGGCGACGCCCAACGTTGCCACGCTCGCCGGTGGAAAGCTGGCCAACACGATATCGGCGTCGATCTGTTCGCACTCTTCGGCCAAGTGAGTCTCCGCCATCTTGCGCCATTTAACAAACCGATCCGGAAAGATGAATCGTCGCGCGAAGGACTTCCAAGCCGGAGGCGATATGCGCGGGTCGTAGTCTGCAAATGCGGGGCCGTCTTTTTTGAGCGGGTCGGCCACGGGATAAATAGACACGCCATCCAGCACAGGCGGCGTGCCGTGTTCGGCGCTTAACACGCTCACGCGCCAGTCGAGTTCCGCCAAATATTGAGCGAACGCGACCATACGCTCGGCGGCGGCACCCACGGCGGGCGGGAACCAGTAACTCACGATGAGAATGTGCGGTTGCGACACGCGGCACATTGAACCGTTTGTGATAAGGTGCGTCCAACGGTATGTTGCCGAAAATGACTTCCGAGCGGCGTTTGGTTCGATGGGCTCACTAACCGGTCAACATATTGTGATTGTTCCAGCCTGGTGGCCTACGGCGGCGCAGCCGGGGGCCGGCAGTTTCTTTATGGACTTCGCGTCTGTGTTTGCCGGTGCCGGGGCGCAAGTCGGCGTGATATTTCCCGAGTTGATTTCGCTCAGTCAGTTGCGGCAACCGGGTTCAAAACCGTTGCGCCCCCAAATCTCGATTGAATCGTGTGCGGAGAATATTCCGGTGGTGCGCATTCGCGGGATGAGCGCGACGTTTGGGCGACCGCAGGCGTATATGAAGCGCTTTCGCGATTGGCTCGATATGGGCTTACACGCATACGCAGAGAAGTTTGGCTTGCCCGATGTGATACACGCCGGTTGTTTACTGCCGAGCGGTTGGGCGGCGACGCATTTGGACCATCCGCTGGCGCGACGCGTGGTCGTGACCGAAGAGACGGGGCCGTTTTCCGATGTGATGAAGCACCCGGCGCAAGTGGACATGGTGCATGCCGCCGCGGAACGCGCGGTTGAGTTGGTGGCCGTTAGCGATGTGTTGGCTGCCGACATGAAGCAACATGGCATCGCGCGCTCAATACGGATTTGCGGCAATCCCGTCGCGTCTGCATTTCTTGAGTCAAAGGTGACGGCGGAAACGAACAACCCGCGACCACGGGCGGTGTTTGTCGGTCGGCTTACGCGCTTAAAGGGTGTTGACGAGTTGGCGACCGTGATTGAGCGTTTGGATCGGGATGGTCATGCCGTCGATTGGGAATTGATCGGGCACGGCGAACATGCAGCGGCGCGGAGCCTAGTGGGGCGGTTGAAGCACGGAACGCTGACATTGCGCGGGCCGCAGGATCGCGCGGCGGTGCATCAGGCGCTGGTTAGTGCCGATTTGTTTATATTTCCGACGCACGTTGAGACATTCGGCATTGCCGTGGCTGAGGCACTATGCATGGGATTGCCCGTGGTCACGACGAAGGGCACCGGCTGTGCGGGCTTTATTAATGAGGTAAACGGGCTGTTGTGTGACCGAGGCGATGCGGATTCGTTGTATAATGCGACGACTGCGATGTTGGGTCGGTTGCATGCCTACGATCGACGAAAGATTGCCGCCGCCGCGCGGGCGTCTTTCGGTCCGGATGCGATTGCCGAATGTTATGCAGAGATTTTTCGGCAAGCGCGGGACGGTTCGTAACGGATCGGTGCTACAGCGCCGTCGCATGCAAATGTAAATGGGCCAAACAACTTTTTGAATTGAGATAACCAACAAATGTGTGGCATCGCCGGATTCTTATTAGATGAAATCAACCCCGCAGCGCCGGATTGGCTGACGGCGATGACGCAGGCACTGTTTCATCGCGGGCCCGATGACGGCGGCGGCGTGATCTTCGGTATGAACGCCAAGCCCACTGTCGCGCGGCGATTTCCCAAACGCGACGATCGACCGAATTGGAGTTACATACCGGCGAAAATCGGTATGGGCGCGAGACGCTTATCGATTGTGGATCGCAGCGATGCCGGCGCGCAACCGATGAGCAGCCCGGATGGGCGCGTGTGGCTGGTGTATAACGGCGAGATTTATAACCACGCGGAATTACGCGACGAATTGCGCGAGATCGGCTCAAACTTCGACGGTCATAGCGATACGGAAGTGTTGTTGAACGGCTATCGCGCATGGGGGGCGGAGGTTTTCGCGCGCTTGGACGGCATGTTTGCGTGTGCAATCGTCGATTGGGCCGCGGGCAAGATGTATCTGGCACGCGATTACTTCGGTATCAAGCCGTTGTATCTGGGGCGCTTCGACGACGGCATGGGCTTCGCGTCGGAGATCAAAGCACTGTTGATGTTGCCGGGGCAACCGGCGGGCATTAATGAGACCGTCTTGCGCGACTTCCTATGCGATGGCCGGATCGATGCGGCCGAAGAGACGATGTTCACCGACATATGGGCGATGCCTGCGGGCAGTTATCTTGAGATCGATCTACGCGGCAAGGGCACGATGCATGCGGGCGCAACGCTGCATTATTTTGATTGGGCGTACGATGCAAATGATGACGAGCGGCACGCGCTGCGCGAGACGTTAAAGGGTGCGGTTCGATCGCATTTGCAGGGCGACGTACCGATCGGCAGTTGTCTGTCGGGCGGTGTCGATAGCTCCTCAATCGTGTCATTGGCGCATGCGTTAAAGCAAGCGGGCGAGTTCGATCAACTGTCGCAGCACACGTTCACTGCCGTGCTGCCGGGCGATGCGCTGGACGAGTCGCAACACGCGCAAGCGGTGATCGATGCGTGCAGCGGGTTGGAATCGCATCGCGTTGAACCCACGCCCGAACGATTTGTTGCATGCGTGGATGATTTGCTTTGGCACCAAGAGCAGCCCTTCGGTTCGCCGTCGATCTATATGCAATGGGAAGTGATGCGTCTGGCACGCGAGCGCGGCGTGACGGTCTTGCTCGACGGGCAAGGTGGCGATGAGCTGTTTTGCGGTTACGAAGGTTACATCCCGATGCATCTCGCGGATCTGCTGCGGCGCGGGAAGATTCGTCAATTTAGACGAGAATATAAATACGCGCAGCAAGGGTGCTATCGAAATAGGAAGCTGCTGAAACACGTGATGGCAGCGCTGCTGCCGGCGGCTACGCGGGAAAAATGGCGGCGCGCGGATTGGCTAACGAAGCGACCTTGGCTCGATCCGGAGCTGTTTATCGCGGATGCGGCACCGACGATGTGGGAACGGCTCGGCATACAACGGGCAAACGAACGAGCAAAACCTGCGTCGGCGTTTTCCGGGCGTTGGTGGTCGATGATTCGGCGCGACTCGTTGCCACAGTTGCTGCGCTTTGAAGATCGCAACTCGATGGCGCATTCGATCGAAGCGCGGGTGGCATTTTTGACGCGGGCGATGTTGATGGCATCCGTAGGCGAGTCGGTCGGGGATTACGCGCAAGGCGCGCCGGTCGATGCATTAGCGCTGTCGGCTGATGAGAAAATCGTCGATGGGCAATTGAAGGTAAGTTTGCGCGAAGCGATGCGCGGCGTCGTGCCGGATCGCGTGTTGGACCGAACGGACAAGATCGGCTTTAGCGCGCCGACGGGCGCGTGGATGCGCGGCGGGCTGGAGCCGTGGTGGAAAGAACTTGTCACGTCGCAGAGCTTTTTGGATCGCGGCTGCTTTTTGCCCAAGGGCGTGGTAAAGCTGATCGAGCGGACCGAGGCGGGTGACGACGAGGCGGCGCTGCACCTATGGCGCGTGGCCATCGTCGAACAATGGGCGCGGCGATTCTTGGATGGGTAACGCGGATTTTCAGTGATGCTTGGTCGGCTTCCGTCAGTCGTTTCTCCGGCAATTGTTTTAACGATCTTTATGTCGCAGTTGTGTTGTAACGTGGCGGCGAATGGTGATCGACGCGCTACAATCGACTTTCGCTCGGTTAACATTCTGGCTGGCATTAGATATTTACAGTGTACGAGCGCGTTAGTCCGTATCCGATCGCCACAACATTCAACCTGCAACTGGAGTATCCGCGACCGATGAATAAAAAAGCAATCGCAAAGTGGGACGATCTCGAACCGCGCAAGCCAGCCTATGCGTTGGTTGCCAATGTCGATCTCGTCGTGACGCGGCTGGGCGATGATGAAGCGAAGGGCGTCTCGGTGTTGTACGGTCGCTGCTTGCATCGCGGGGCATTGATGGCGGATGGGCACGTCGATGGTCACAACCTGATCTGCGGCGTGCACGGTTGGGATTATCGCATCGATACCGGCATCAGCGAATACAACAACGAAGAGAAGCTGCATAAATTCAATGCGTGGATCGACGATGTCGATGGCGTGCGCAGCGTGTTGGTCGATGAAGATGAAGTGGCGCAGTGGGAACGCGACAACCCGCAGCCCTACAACCGCGAAGAATATCTCGGCGCGTATCAGGATATCCACGGTGCCGATGAAGAGCCGCACGTGAAGTTGATTCAGTCGCTCGCGAAGGATGGGCTCAAAACGTACGGCCATCACGGGCCGACGGATGCGATGGGCGTGCCGCGGCAGAACTTGCCGAGTTGGGATGACCTCCAATTCGTAACGGCGCAGATGGCTACAAAACCATTGCTCGACGATCACGATGTTGAAACGAGCGTGGTGATCGGGCCGCGCGCCGCGAAGCCGCTAAAATTAGACATTCCGCTATTTGTAAGCGACATGAGTTTTGGCTCGCTCTCGCGAGAGGCGAAGGTCGCACTTGCAAAGGGGGCTGAGCTTGCGGGCACGGGCATCTGCTCGGGCGAGGGCGGTATGTTGCCGGATGAACAGGCGGCCAACTCGCGTTACTTTTATGAGCTGGCGAGCGCGAAGTTCGGGTATTCGATGGATAAGGTCGCGCGCTGCCAGGCGTTTCACTTCAAAGGCGGGCAAGGTGCTAAGACCGGCACGGGCGGTCACTTGCCGGGTAACAAGGTCAACGAAGCCATTGCCGAGGTCCGCGGGTTGAAGCCGGGGGAGCCGGCGATCAGCCCGGCAACATTTCCCGATTTGCACACGGCGCGAGACTTCAAGGCGGTTGCCGACGAGGTGCGCGAAGCGACGGGCGGCATTCCGGTCGGCTTCAAGCTGTCGGCGCAGCATATCGAAGACGATATCGATTTTGCCTTGGCGGCCAGCGCCGACTACATCATCCTCGATGGTCGCGGCGGCGGGACCGGCGCTGCGCCGTTGTTGTTTCGCGACAACATTTCGGTGCCGACGATTCCGGCTCTGGCACGAGCGCGCAAGCATCTCGATAAGGTATCGCCCGACACGACGCTGGTAATCACGGGTGGATTGCGCACGCCGGCGGATTTTGCGAAAGCGTTGGCGCTCGGAGCCGATGCGATTGCGTTGAGCAATGCGGTCATTCAGGCGATTGGTTGTCTCGGCATGCGAGCGTGCAACAGCAACAACTGTCCGGTGGGCATTGCCACGCAACGCCAAGATTTGCGGGCTCGATTGATCGTTGAAGAGTCGGCGGAGCGATTGAAGAATTTCTTCCAAGCGTCGATCGAATTGATGTGCGTACTCGCTCGCGCTTGCGGTCACGACCATTTGTCAAAGTTTGCACAACGCGATCTGGTCGCGTGGAAGAAACACATGGCCGAGTTATCCGGCGTGCGGTTTGTCGGCATGTAATCAATCAGCGCCGCGCCCACAAGTCAGAGCCGCGCCCGTTAGGAATCGGTCACGGTTAGAATGCTGCGTTTAACCTCGGCATGTCAAGCAATCGTGGCATTTATAAGCTGTCATAGCGCTCTCACAAGCGTAGGGTGCATCCCTCGATACACCAACGCTTACACCTGCATCGCAATTCGCTCGGCCAACGCCGAAATCGTCAACAACGGATTCGCTCCCAATGCCGTTGGAATGATCGAGCCATCGGCAACGAATAAACCGTCGATCACGTTGCCGTCATTATCAAACGCTTGGCCATCCGCATTGCACGCGCCCGTTTCGATGCTATCGCCCAACGGGCAGCCGCCGAGTGGGTGGGCTGTAACGAGCGAGCGCCGATCCGATAGCTGCCAAAGCGGGTTCGATTGATAGGTCGCGCCGATATGAGCTGCGTATTCGCGGAGTTCGGCGTTAATGATTTCGACCGACGGCACTTGGTTGTTTTCAGCGGGCCAACTGACCGTCGCGGCGTCGTCGTCGCCGAGAATGATGCGACCGCTGATCGTGTCGCGCCCCATCACGATCAACGCCAGCGAGTGCGCCAGCGCATGAGCGCGATCGAACGGCCTGCTCGGGCGCCCCAATAGCGTGCGGCCCAACTCAGCGGTTTCATCGCCGCTGTCGGTATCGTCGCCGCCAAAAAGCGGCATGATTTGCATCAATGAGGCGAGCATCGCAGACGGAAACGCGAGGTCTTCCACTAAGAATCTTTGATTGGCTGCACCGGTCGGATCGTAGCGCACGGCCCCGATGACGGCGGGGCCGGGTGCGTGTTGACGCAGCGGGTGTTGCGGGCGGTTGCCAAAGCCGATCGTGTCTTGCGGCGTGTCACCGTTGTAGGCGATCGCGATGAAGTCGCCATTGCCATTGAAGCCATCGCCGAGACGCGGTGAAAGCGACAGGCCGCGTTCGCGCGAGCGCAACAGAATGCCGGTACTGCCCAACGATCCGGCGGCCAGCACCATCGTCGCGGCTTCCATCGTTACGGGTTCAGTTAACCCCAACGGTAAATGCCGCACACCGACAGCACGCCATCCGAGGCTACCGCCGCGCTCGATGTATTGAATTTCTATATTTGTAAATATGTCGGCACCGTTGTTACGGGCGAGTGGTAAATAGTTCATCGCCACGGTGTTTTTCGCGCCGACGTTACAGCCGGTCATACAGTCGCCACAGTCGATGCAGGTGTTTTGCATCACGCCTTGCGCGTTTGGGCCGCTGGTACCGAAGTTCACGGCAATGGGCACGGGCGTGGCAGTGGTGCCGGCGGCGCGAGCGCGCTGTTGTAAGGTCTGATACTTGGTGAACTGATGGGCGCGCGGGTGCGGATTCACACCGAGCATCGCGCGGGCGGCGTCGTAATGCGGTGCCAACGATTCCAGAGACAACGCCGCGGGCCAGCGGGCGTCGTCAAACACATCCGCGTCCGGCGCGATGGCGACGTTGCCGTTGATCAGCGATGTGCCGCCGAGGCCACAACCTTGCAGCACAGTCAGGTCGCGACTGCCGCGCAGCTCGAACAGGCCGGTCGGGTTGACGCCGGGCAAACGCAAGGCGCTGGCCGCCGCGTTCGGCGTGTCGGGAAAGCTGCCCACGGGCCAGGCGCGACCGCGCTCCAGCACGGCGACGGTCCTGCCCGGTTGAGCACTGGCGCGAGCCGCCGTGATGGCGCCGCCATAGCCCGAACCGATGACGAGCACGTCGTACCGCTCGCGCCGCTGCGACCAGGCTGTTTCTAGCGTCGCCTGTCCTAGCAAAGGCAGGGCGACGTCACACCCAGTCGGGCTGCCAATGGCTGCGGCACCCACCCCCGCGAGGGCGGTGCGGCAGAAGTCGCGGCGGTTGGGTTGGTGGGGTGTACGCTTGGGCAAGTGGGGTCCGATCGGTGGGTTTCAGGATTTTTTTGTGACGCGTCGAGCCACCATCACATCGGCAAAACGCCGCTGGCAGGCTCGCAAACGCGATTCGGTTGTGAAAAATGTAATAGATGGAGGGGCTGCCGCAAAATTTTTTCATTTTTGAGTGACCGAACGGTCGAATCGTGCGTCATACAGAGTGAGCCTTTGGGTGGGCTTTCTTCATCTCTCCTCCTTGGCAGGCCATCCCGGCAGGACCCGAGTAACGACGGGTCCCGCCGGATGGCCTTGTGTTTTTTATTCCGTGCCCTCGGAAACATCCGCCGGCTCGCCGAATGCCAAGGCGCTGGGCTCCAGATATTTCATGGCGATGTCCACGCCCATATGAAAGAAGGCGCGGAGGAAATAGAAGTAGATTGCCGATTGTGTGACCGTCCAGCCGACGGCGGCCCACAACCATGCCTTCGTCGAGTCGCCCATGACGACAAAACTGGTCGCACCCACAGCGATAACGCCGAGCGCGATTAGCAAGAAGACAATAAGTAGGTGGGTGACGATCTCGAAGTGATACAAGGAACGATAGCGCGCTTCGAGCCAAAGCTTGCGGCGCTGCTTTCGTTTTTCGCGTTCGCGCGTAGACGTTTGAGTCCTGTCGTTGCGGTCGAGATTCATTTGACTACTTGAATCGGTCATGATGTATATGAGCCTTCCGTTCGCGTTATTGTTGACACTCCCGCGCTGGTATGGCGAGTTCGATTTTACCGTGGTGACGATAAAGAAAAGACGCTGCTACCGGAGTAGCAGCGCCTTTGTTAGCGTTGATTGATTTGACGCGTTTTCTATAGGGTGCGTCGCGAGCGGTAAATCTATTTTTATCTGGTTACTTGCTGACCGACTGGTTATTCGTCGTCCGCATCAACGTCTACCGGCTCGGTCTTATCGTCAAACTCGGCCTTGGCATCTTTGACGGCTTGCTTGAGTTCTTCCACGGCCTTCTTCGTACCGTCCTTGAATTCTTCCCAGGCTTCGGGGGCCTTCTCGCTGAGTTCGGCCATCTTCTGTTGGGCGGCGAGCTTCTTCTTTTTCAGTACTTCGATCTTTTCTTTGAGGGATGCCTTCACATCGGCAGAGGCGGCCGCCGCGCGGGCTTCGAAGTTTTCGATGCGCGCTTCGATCTCGACGATGTCGTCGTGATGCTTATTGAGGAATTCGTCTTTCTTGCGCTTTAACGTCGCAATGGCTTCCTTACCGGCCTCTTTGCCCGCTTCAACCAGATCGCCGGCTTCCTTCTTGATTTTGTCGATCGAGTTACCGTCGCCATCGGCCTTCTCGCTGCCGGTTTCCTTGCAGGCGGTGGAGAGGGTGAGGGTGAGGAGTAAGATTAACGTAAGTGTGGTGAATTTGTTCATGGTGTTGTCTCCTATTGTGACGCCCGCGCGTCACGATGTACGGATTTTTTATTCCCAGTGTTTCGTTAAGAGAACGCCTCAGCTAGATATTTGGCCAAAACCGGAGAATATTCGCTTTTCCCCACAGTAGCGGGCGGGAGGCGAAATCTCAAATTACGATAGCGGGCGAGTTTAAGTAGGCCTATTTCAGGCTACTAGCAAGGAATCGAAGTTGCTGAGTCGAAAAAATTCTGTTTATACGGTAGAGCCGGACGACGATTGGCAAAATGCCGCAAGGTTCACTGGCGCACTATGTCTTATTGAGTTTTACGTCGCATTCGTTACGTATGGTGCGGCTACATGGGACGGAGCTGGGGTCACATGGGGCTTCTCCATCGTCGAGTGGAACGCAATTCCGCTTTTCTGTAATACAGTCTTTATGTATCTTTGCGGTCGCAGTTTGCGACAGCGTGAACCTCGGCGAATAAATTACCTTTGGTTTGGCATATTCGGATTCTTGGCGGCAGCTATTTTAAGCGGCGTGGCTGAAGCATTTAGTTTTTACGACTCATATGAATTGTATTCATCTTTTGGGTACGGCGTTGCAGTCGGGTCAGCAATAATCGACGTAACTTTGATGGGGTTGTTGTTGGCCAGCCCTTATCTGAACGTACTGTTTCTTTTGCTGGTGCTTATATGGGCGACTCGATCAAAAAGTAAGCACTCGCGATCCAATCGCGCGCTCTGGGTCACATGTGCCGTTGTATATTGCATTGCACACATCCCGCCCACTTTCCTGTCATACCACTTCATTCGCAGCGCTTTCGAAGGCGGAGGACTTTTGGGGGCTCCAGCGGTGCCGAGGTTCGTTTCAGCCATCGCTTATGGGCTATTGTTGTTGGGCTTAGTCATGTTGCTATATCGCAAGCGATCATCAGCGAGTTGCCTGGCGTGAGTAGTCGTCGCCATTCAATGTTCGGCCCTTTGGTTCAATTGGTATTCGATGTGGTCACTCGTACAATCCTCGATCGTGATGTTGGAGCATTCGGTTCCGCTTGCAACGCAAGTCGACATGCCGTTCTTCATTACCAAGCATGATTTCTATTGGCTCGGCGTTGCGCCGGTGCGATTTATCCTGCCGTGGCTCCTGATTGCCTGGTATGCGCGGCGCGTCCCGATGCTGCGACCAGGCGAGGATGAATTGCCGTTCCCGCAACAATTTTGTGGAGTCTGCCATTACAACCTTCATGGGATAAAAAAAGATCGCTGCCCAGAATGCGGCAGCGATCTTCGTATGCAATCGCAGGCTGAATCGACGGGGTAACCCAATCACCCCATATGCTTCACCACCGCATCGCCAAACTCGCTGCACTTCAGCAGCGTGGCACCGTCCATCAGTCGCTCGAAGTCGTACGTGACCGTCTTGGCGCTGATGGCGCCATTCATGCCTTTGATGATCAGGTCGGCCGCCTCGGTCCACTTCATATAACGCAGCATCATCTCGCCGGAGAGAATCAGCGAGCCGGGGTTGACCTTGTCCTGGTTGGCATACTTGGGGGCGGTGCCGTGCGTCGCTTCGAAGATCGCGTGGCCGGTGATGTAGTTGATGTTGCCACCGGGCGCGATGCCGATGCCGCCGACGCAGGCCGCGAGGGCGTCGCTGACGTAGTCGCCGTTGAGATTCATCGTGGCGATGACATCGTAATCGGCCGGTCGCGTGAGGATTTGTTGCAAGAACGCGTCGGCGATGACGTCCTTAATGATGATGTCGTCGGCAAGCGGCTGACCGCCGTTGAGCGCTTTGACCAGCGGATGTTCGCTACCCTTCTTGATCACGTGCCACGGTCCGCCTTCGAGTTCTTCGGCACCGTAGAAGTCGGCGGCGACCTTGTAACCCCAATCACGGAAGGCACCTTCCGTGAACTTCATGATGTTGCCTTTGTGCACGAGCGTCACGCTCTTGCGCTTGTTCTGAATCGCGTAGGCGATGGCGCTGTGGGCGAGGCGCTCGGTGCCGAGATAGCTGACGGGTTTGATGCCGAGGCCGACTTCAACCGGCACGGTGCGCGGCGGTAGGCCGATGCCTTCGAGTTGCGATTGCCATTCGGCGTTGCGCGCGGATGAACCGAAGCGAATCTTGGCGAAGTCTGCGGCGAACTCTTTTTCCATGAAGCTCAGCACCTTGGCGGCTTCGGGCGTGCCGCCTCTGTATTCGATGCCGGCGTAAATGTCTTCGCTGTTTTCGCGGAAGATGACCATGTCGGTCTTGTGCGGCTCACGCACTGGGCTGGGCACGCCGTCGAAGTACTGCACTGGTCGTAGACAAACGTATAAATCCAGCTTCTGTCGCAGGGCGACGTTGAGGCTGCGAATACCGCCGCCGACGGGCGTGGTGAGCGGGCCCTTGATGCCGACGAGGTGATCGCGGAAGGCATCGAGTGTGGCTTCGGGCAACCAGTCTTTGTTCTTATTGAACGATTTTTCACCGGCGAGCACCTTCATCCATTCGATCTTCTTCGAGCCGCCGTAGGCTTTCTCGACGGCAGCATCGAGCACGCGCACCGTCGCGGCCCAAATATCGGGGCCGGTGCCGTCGCCTTCGATGAAGGGGATGATTGGGTTGTTGGGTACGTTCAGGTTTCCGCTATCGATCGTGATTTTGTCGCCGGGCATCGGGTCGTTCTCCCAGTTGGAAATTCAAGGGTGCTAATATTGCCGTCAAGTTGTTCCGGCCATGATACCGATTTCGGGGTCGCTCACAATGTAGCGATGGCGTGGCAGGCGAGTGGCGAGGCGATGCGGAAATAGGACGAACGTTTCACGTGCGTGCGATTAATACCTCAGGAACCACTCCCAAATGAAGTAGCCTAGGGATGTGACACAGACGGCGCCAATGCACATCCAAGGGACGATCGCAACGGAGAAATCCATACCAATTTCCCGGGCGTAGCGAATGCCGGGAATGGCGGCACCGACTGTGAGCAGGTAGAGCACGGTCGTGAGGAAGCCCGACAGGCCGATGGCCGGTGCGAGAATGGCCAGCGACAGGGCGACGGCACCCACGATAAAGCAGATGTCGCGCCGCTGGTTGATGGGCATGTCGTCGAGAAAAGACATCGTCGGTTCCTGTGCGGCACGTGCACGACGGCACGCGCTGTTTTATCAATTGTATGCTACGAAGAACCGATTGATTCGGCTAGCGACGGCCTATGTGGCGGCTTAACGTCGGCGGCGCATCGACATGCCGGCTGCCATAATCAGCATCATCGCCGTCGCGGGTTCTGGAATCGGCGGGTCGAACGAAACAATGAGCGCGCCGTCGTCGTCGATGTAAGCGATGGCGGGGTAGGTCGAACCGAAGTCGTCGTACGCGAGGCTGGGGCGCGCTTCGCCGTTCGACGTGTCGATCATGATCGAATCGTCAACGAGGCTTGTTGCCCAACTCGTGCCGCCGGTATTATACGCAAAAAGCAGTTGGTCGTTTCCGCCGCTGATGCTTTCTTCGAGTGCGATCGACGGTCGACCATCGCTGGGGTCGAATTCCAAATCGATGTCGCCGAATTCGCGATCGTTTCCGCTGAGGATGTTGGTCATCACAGGGGCCGGGCCGCTGAAATCCTGATAAATCAAGCTGGCCAAGCCACCGTCATCCACTTTGCTATAAGCAATGGCCAAGCTGCCGTCTTGCGGGTTGACTGCGATCGATGCGCCGCCGAACGCGTCGCCGTTATCGAGCATGGCAGTCGCCCACGCACCGCCGAAGCTGGGTTCCGATGCGACGAATACCGCTTCGGAAAAGTCGAGCAGGCGCGCCGTTACGATCGCATGTCGTCGCCCGGCGTGATCGATGGTGATATCGAGGTCCTGAATCTTGTCGACATTCGCCAAGTCGAACAGAAGATTGCTGGTAATGGTTTGCGTGGATGTATTGATGCCGTAAACCGATCGCTCGTTGGCACCGGCGTAGGCGCCTTGTAGTTGACCGGCCAAGTCGTGTTTGAAGACCAGCAACCCTTCATCTCCCATCGCGTTGGATGAGATCAGTTGCGTGGTTGTGCCGCGATTGATATCGATGTTGAAATTACCGCTGAGGCTTAACCAACCAACCGACGGGCGCTCGGCGCGATCGAAGGAAACGCTGGTGGCGGTTCCGATGGCGCTTCCGGTGGAAACCGTGCGATGGCTCCATAAGCCCAGCGGTGATTGCTCCGAATAATGCACCGTGTTGTTTTGACTGAGCGAATCGATGCGCGACCAAGACACGGCCGCGCTGCCATAGTGATCGAATGCGAGTGTGGGCGAAGAAATGGTCTGCAATGGCACGGCATTGGTTACCACCGACGGGAACCAAACCGGCGTGCCGTCGATAGCGCGAGCAGACGATGTGATGAAACCGATTGCAAGCATGGCTACTACCACGAAGCGCTTCATTGCTTTCCCCCATTGTGGCTAAGTTTATGCTGCTAAGAAGGTAGCGAGGATACGTTCCTGCGGTTTACAGGTCAACGAATCGGGCGAGCCTCTGCGTGAGAAAATGGACGACGTTTTAGAAAGGGCGTGAACGGGGCGTTATGGACTCGTATTGTTTACCTGCGAATGTGTTCGATATGGCGGCCGCATTGGCTCAACCAAAAGGAGACGGTCATGTTCCGATGGAGTTGTTTAGGGATGGCGGCGTTGGTGGCAGGGGCGATGCTGTGGATGGTCAATGATGTGCGTCTGGAAATGAAGCAGGCGGCACAGACGGCGAACGAGAACTTGCCGCTCATCCTCGAGCGTACCAAGCGCAGCAGCGAGACGCTGATGGTGCTTTCCGACGATATTCGCCAATTGCGGAATCTGTCGGGCGCGGCCGATGTGGCACGCGATAAACAGATGACGGTGTTCGCCGATCGGGTGTTGGATGCGATTCGCGATTCGGATGCACAGATCGGGCTGATGCCGAAACTGATTGGGTCGAATCTGAAGGAATTGCAACCTGCCGAGGAATGGGTGGCCGGTGCGCGTAAGGAGGCGCTTTGGTTATTGGTTCGTACGAAGACAAAAAGCGATCTGCTCGAAAAGCTGTGCAAAAACATCTACGGTTCGGACTGGTACATTCAGATGGAAGGCGCCGAGCCGGAGAAACTGCGAGACTGGATCGACCAAACGCTGCAGCTCGAACCGGCAGTGAGTGAAGATTGATCATTTAGAAATAGAAAAAGCCCGCGTCAAAACGACGCGGGCTTTTTTGCGTTTTACGTTGTTCTGTTCGATTTAGCGGCGGCGGCGAACTAGCGCGATGGCACCGGTGCATAACAGCAATGCCGATGCCGGTTCGGGGACGAACATAATGTTGTCCACGGCTTGCGAGCCATCGAATTCAAATTCGAGCTGCACGACGCTAGCGATATCGAACGCGCCGATATCCGTCGGCGGTGCGACGCTGCTGCCACCTTCGCCAGGTTGCGGCATCATCGAATTCAAATCGAGCGTACCGTAACCCAATGCACCCATCGGCGTGCCGGGGTCGCTAATGTCGTACGTCCAATGCATCGGCGCGAAGTACTCACGCGTGCTGCCATTCTTATCCGTCATCGTGACGGTAACCGGTCCATTGCCGTTAACGTCGATGATATCGACTGAAATAAGTTCGATCGGGTCGATGAAGTCAAATACCAAGAAGTTATTCTGGCTCGCGTCATCATTGGGAGTATCGAAGAACAAGCCATCGGAGGTGAACTCGTCATTGCCGGCGTTGCTCTGCAATATCATCGCGTTTCCGAGACCTACCCAAAGGTCCGGGTCGGCTGGGTTAACGCCGGGCGTCGTATCAAAAATCGCGGGGCCAGCATTGGGGCCGGAGCTCGACACGGTAAACAGATTACCGAACTCGGTGTCGATGATTTGACCGTTACCGAGCGGCGTGACGAAATCGTCTTCCGTGGTGAAGTCTATATTGGCGGCGCTTACGCTCGTGGCGACCGCCAAGGCTATTACGTAACTACAGTTTTTGAATAAGCGATTCACAGAATTTCCCCCCAAGGATATCTGTAGGTGCAAAATGTATGTTTGAAGGATTCCCCCCTTCAGACGAAACGGATTATCGGGAATTGGAAGGGAGATTGCAATGGTTGGCCTTGGTGGATTTGCCTAATTTGCCAAAGATAGGTGCGTACTACACCCAACCAGATAGTCGGAATATTCGGGTCGTTCGGTTTGTATGGAATGAGCGAGTATTATCGGGCGATGCGTAGATTCGGTCATTCGTCACCGCAGCGGCGCTTGATGCGTTACAGCGGCGGCAGATTTACCAGTCGTACCGATCGAATCGCATCCGTGCCGCGCAACTGCGTCAGCGTTTCATCCGACATCTCGCCGTCAATCTTGCACACCATCAGCGCCGTTTGCTCGCGCCGCGAAAGGAACATGTCTGCGATGTTCACGCCCTGATTCGCGAGCGTGGTGCCGACCAAGCCAATCACACCCGGGCGGTCATCGTTAAAGATCATGACGAGGTGACCATCCGGCGTCATTTCCATGCGATAGCCATCGATGCCAAGCACGCGCAGGCGCTGACCAGAGAAGGCGGCACCTTCGATTTCGTGCGACTCGTTACCGCGTTCGAAGCGGACGCGCACGACATCGGGATAGTCTTCGCGCGCGGCGTTGGTCGTCGTGCGCAAATCGATACCGCGCTGTTCGGCGTAGGCACCTGCGTTAACGAGATTAATTCGCTGATCGACATGCGGGTTGAGCATGCCCACGAGTGCTTGCAGTGCCAACGTGCGGCTGAGGTTGTGCAACGGTTCGGCACCGACCGTAGTGACGTCCACGCGGTCGATACCATCGGCGCACCACACGGAGAGCATGGCTGCCATGCGCGCCGTCAGGTCGAGCCATGCGCGATCGCGATCGGATAGATCGCGCGGCATGCCGGAGACGTTGACCGCATTGCGAATCGTGCCGGTTTGCAGATAGTCGAGCATGGCCGCTACCGCGTCGGTGCTGACGGCGGTTTGTGCTTGCCTCGTGGATGCTCCCAAGTGCGGGGATAGCACGGCCTTGTCGCAATTAAGCAGCGGGCTGCCTGCGGGGGGTTCGTTATCAAACACATCGAGCGCCGCTCCGGCGAGCTTGCCGTTATTCAACGCGTCGGCCAATGCCGCTTCATTCACGAGACCGCCGCGGGCACAGTTAACGACCATGGCGCTGTCGCGCATGAGTGCGATCGTGTCTCTATTGATCAAGTGCTTGGTGTCGTCGGTCATGGCGGCGTGTAGCGTTAACACATCCACCTCGGGCAGCAGCGCTTTGATATCGCGGATGACCGTAACGCAACCGTCCATGGCCGTGTCGGAACGCAAGAACGGGTCGAACGCGAGCACGCGCATGCCGAATGCTAGCGCTCGTTCAGCCACGGCGCGCCCGACGCGACCGAAGCCAACGATGCCAAGCGTCTTTCCCGCCAACTGTTCGCCGACAAAGGCTTTGCGGTTCCACTCGCCACCGCGCACATGCGCGTCGGCTGCGGCGATGCGCCGATGCAAGGCGAGCATCATCGCCATCGTGTGTTCGGCGGTCGAAAGCGTATTGGCGTCGGGCGTGTTCATCACCAACACGCCGGCGGCAGTGGCTGCAGCGAGATCGACGTTATCGACCCCCACGCCCGCGCGGGCGATTGCGCGCAGCTTGCCGGGGTTGGCGAGCACCTCGGCGGTGACTTTTACGCCCGAGCGGATGATCATTCCGTCGTATTCACCGACGGCGGCGGCGAGTTCTTCCGGTGAAAGGCCGGTGCGCACGTCGAAGCCGATCCCCTCGGCGGCTTCGAGCGTGGCCAGACCTTCGTCGGCCAGTGGGTCCGTAATGAGTATGCGGGTCATGCTGGTTTGGAGGGCGTTTGCGTTAGGCGTTTCGAGTTCTGACGATGGCGACATTTGAATCGAAACCTTACCGCGCGGCGATTGAGCGAGCCAGTGTGCCCGGCTCTTATGCCCCTGTCATCAGACCGCTTTGAGCTGTACTTGAATAATCTCTTCTCGGCGTTCGGCGATGGCATCGATCAACGCCTGATTGGGTTTCTTATCGAGCCGCATCACGGCGACGGCGGCTTTGGACCCTTGATAGATCGTATTGGACATCTCCTGCACGCTGATCTGCGCTTCGCGAAGCTGCGTTAAGACGCCCGCTAAGACGCCGACCTTATCGTAGTGCCGCACGACCAATTGGCACTCCGCCGGCGAGGCGGTTTCGATGTTGACGCAGTTCAACACTTCGCCGGTTTTGGCATAGGTCGATACGACGCGCACGGCTTCGGCAGCGATGGCTTCCTGCGCCTGATCGGTCGAGGCTCCGATATGGTGGGTGCCGTAAATCACGCCGCCGGCGCTCAGGATGTCCGGCGTGAAGTCCGCCTCACCCGACGACGGCTCACTAGGATATACGTCGAGCCCGACGCGAAGGTTTTTCTTTTCAATTGCGGTGGCTAACGCGGCGTAATCGACGACGTCAGCACGGGCGGTGTTGATCAGGTAAGCGCCCGGATTCATGGCGTCGAGGACGGCGGCGTCGATCATGTTCTTGGTTTCCGGCGCGGCGGCGACGTGTAACGAGAGGATGTCGACCTGCTTGGCGACGTCGATCGGGTTGGCGGCGTAGATCACGCCGAGTTCCTTCGCGCGTTCGGGCGTAAGCGATCGACTCCATGCGACGACGGTCATTTCAAATGACTGCGCGCGTTTGATCACGGCGCGACCGATCTCGCCGGTGCCGAGAACGCCGAGCGTTTTGCCCTTAATGCCGGGCGATTTCGAATATTCCTTTTTGGCCCACTTACCGGCGCGCAGGTCGGCGACGTTGTCGGCGATGCGGCGATCCAACGACAGGATCAACCCCATCGTGAGTTCGGCAACGGCGAGGGCGTTCTTACCCGGACAATTGGCAACGGCGATGCCGCGCGCCGATGCGGCGGCGACGTCGATCGTGTTGTAACCCGCGCCCGCGCGCAGAATGAGTGCGAGCGAATCGGCGGCGGCCACCATCTCGGCAGTGACCTTGGTGCTGCGAACCACGAGCACAGCGGGTTGATGATCGTTCAGCGCGGCAGTCAAAGCGTCGTCGGCGAGCGTCGGCTCGAATACGACGTCGCAACCTGCGGCTTTGAGTCCTTGCTGGCCCGATTCTTCAAACTTGTCGGCAATGAGCACTTTCATGGGATACCTCGATATTTGGCAAAACCGTCGCGGTTGACGGTTGGCGTGTCTAGCTGATCATGGTCGCGCTGTAACGGGTTGCCGTCAACTTCGCGCGACTTTGCAATACGGCATTCCATATGCGAAAAGGTGCTACCACATGTCCACGACCAACACGCCTCCGAATTTGCCCGACCCGCGAAATGGCTTGCGCGCTTTTTTGGTGCTCGATGGCGCGTTGCGGTTGGGGTTGTGGGTGGTTGCGCTGACGGGGGCGCTGGCGACGGCGAGCGCTCTGGATGGCTGGCCCAAGCACGCGCTGTTCGGCGGCGGCTTGTACGAATCGTGGGCGTGGGTGGATAAATTCGTTTGGGTGATTTTCTTTTTCAACGTGTATTACATCTTGGCGTTGGTCGCGCTGCGCTTGCCGATCCCCAGCCCACGCGAAGGCACGTATCGCATCGTGCCGGGCAAAATTCCGCCGGGCGAGTTGATCAAGGCGATGCTGATCGGCGCGCTGACCAAGGCACGATACGAAGTGCCGTTCCCCGGATTTCTCGTGCATCACGTTGCCAACTTGCCGGTGCTGAGCTTTTTGATGAGTCGCATCTTCGGGCCGCGCACGCGCTCGACAAATGTGACCGATCCGCTGTATCTCGACCCGTACGGTATCGAAGTCGGTCAGAACGTCGTCGTAGGGTACGGCGCGATTATCTCAGCGCATGCCCAAACGCGCGACACGATCGAGATCAAGAAGACGGTGATCGAGGATAACGTTTTGATTGGTGGCAACGTGATCATCTATCACGGTTGCCGGATTAAGAATGGTGCCGTGCTGATGGGGGGGGCGGTCTTGCGACCGGGCACAGTCGTTGGTGAAAACGAAGTGTGGGGCGGCATCCCGGCAAAGCACATTAAGACGCTGCCGCCGTATGGCGTGGAAGAGTCGGCGAGTCCCGCCGACGGTAACGACGCAGCCGCGAATTGATCTTTAACGTTGCCTGCGACGCTCGTGCAAGCGAACACACGTTAGGTTGTTTCTGCTCGTCGTTGATTCGATGAGATTCGCGACGTTTGAATCAGAGTAACGCCGCGTATCAGAGCCGCGCCCGTAAGGAAGCGGTGCGCGTTAGACGTCGCGGGATGGTTGATACGCAAATCTGCGCCTAACCAAACCCGTTTGGAATCTCCGGCTACAAACCAGTGCCACAGCGCCTTACCGCAAGCTTACAGCCCCGACCGTAGATCCAGCCCCACATCTTCACCCAAGCCGGTAAAGCGTTTGGAGCCGAGGGCGAGGTTGGGGGCACCTTCGGGCCAGATCGAGAAGTTCAGGCCGACATCGTCGAGCGAGCGATCGACATCAAACGAAACTGACGTGTACCAACGCGGATACTTGCGGATGTACACGACGCTGGTTTGGAAGTTGCGACCCTCATTGAGGTCATACGTTTCGCGGAAGCCGATCGTGTGCTTCTCGGAAAGTTTGTAATTGCTGCCGAAGGCCAACAGGCTGTTGTCGGTCGCGTTGATATAGCGATAGCCGAGGAACCAGGACAAGCGCGGTTCGCGCTCAACCGCGATCGAGAAGTTGCTCGTTCCCATCTCGCCTTCGTTCACATCGTACACGCCGTCGTAGGCGAGCACGGTCGAATCGCTGAGGCGATACATGAAGTTACCGCGCACGAAGCTGGAAGCGATGCTGTCTTCCGGTCGCGACATGATAAAGTCGCCGTGCGTATCTTCGCCCGGCGTGGCGTCGTCAAAGAAACCGGCTTCCAAATCGAGCGTGATCCAATCGACGGTGCGCTGTTCGCCGGCCGGGCCGCGCTTGGTTTGCAAACGTTGTCGCAGGCCGAACACGACGCCGCCGAAGTCGTCGGTATCTTCCACGCCCGGCGTAAAGTTCGTGAGTTCGGAAGGATCGACATTGGCGTGTGCATTGAAAGCCGTGAAGTCAGCCTTGATTACGTGACGCAGACGATTGACGTCGAGCAGTTCGGAGCGAACGTCGTCGTACACGCGGCTGGCGATCATGTTGCCGTGCACACCGTAGCTAAAGAAGAGGCGTTGCAAGCTGCCGCTGCCGCGTGTGAAGTCAGGCGCGTCGTCGAGGGCTTCGCCGGAAAGGGCTAAATAAGGCGTTAGCTTCAATGGGCCGATCTCGGGCACTTGCAACTGTGCTTCCTGACGTGAGAGGCCGCGCAACACCGAGCCGGTGTTGTCACGCTCGCTGAGGCCGTCTCGGAAGAAGTCGTAGCGCAAATCGGCAATGCGCTTGCGCACCACGCCCGCACGGTTATCGCTATACCACGTGACGTAATCGCCAAGTGGTTCACCGACGATGCTAAAGCGTTGGTCGGGCAACTGCTCGGTTTCGGTTTGGAATTCGTTGATGCGCCAAAGGGCCGTGATCGAATATTGCCAGTTCTCTTCGCGCTTCAAAAGGCGGGCGAGCGTTTCATTGAGCTTGGCGTTTTCGAATTCGTTTCGCTGATACGATTCGAGGAAGTTCTCATCGCTAAGGAAACCATGCTCGAGCGAAAGCTCCCAACCTTTGTCAAGAAACTGGCGATGTCGAATCAATGCCCGGCCGCGATTTTCCGTGTCGGGGTCGAGATCGCCGCGAATGCCGCCAAGGTCATCCGCATCGTTGTCGCGAATGTAGTAGGTTCGCACCAAGCCGTAATAATCGTCGCGCTGATAGTCGGCATCGATACCGATCGCCGGGCCGCGGTTGGAAAAGCCGTCGAGCCGTAGCGTGGCGTTGTAACCTTCGGGCTCTTGCAAGCCGAGCAAGCTGAACAGTCGCCACTCGGTTTCAATCGACGCACCGAACTCGGTGTTGTAACCCGTCTTGATGCTTTTTAGCCCTTGCGTGTCTTCGGAAAAAGACCCCGACGAATAGGGCCAATATGCGATCGGTGTGCCGTCGAGCATCACGCGCGTTTCTTTGGCTTCGTAGGTGCCGGCTTGTACGCCGACGATGTCGCCGGTCTCATTGCGCGGCGTGTTATCCTTAAACGTCAATTCCTCAGCGGCGATGGCCAAGTGCGGCGTGTGGAACTCACTAGTGCTGACCGTGGCGTCGGTTGCAGTGTATGTCGCCGGATCGACCTGGCGGATTTCTTTGGCCCGCACATAGACCGGCAACTGGCGGCGCGGTTCGACGGCTCGCGTGACCGCATCGAGAATCAGCGCCTTGTCGTTATCGAAATCGTAATACATGCGCGGGGCGCGAATCATGCGTTCGCCGCGACGTAATACGACATCCCCTTCGAGATATACCGCCGAGATATACGACCCGGCGACTTGATCTTCGCGATCTTTTTCGACCAGCTTCGGTTCATCGGCAGGGGCGACCGCCTCGATGGGTTCGTCGATATCGACGCGACCCGTGCGCGGTTGCGACGGCTCTGCACGCGATTCATCGACAAGGCCGGGCAGTTGGTTGCTGATCGCGCCGGCATGGAGAAACACGACGGCACCGTCGGCTTGCAATTCGATGAACTCACCGCTTTGGGCGGGGCTGCCGCGCGCGATGAAGACATTGCCGATCATGAGCAAGACCGACGAATCGCCGTAAGGTTCGTTATATGTGTTGTCGGCTTGATAAGAGATACGCACGGGCAGCTTGGGCCGGGCGGAAAGCAACTCATCGACCGACGCGTTGAGTTGTACCGGGTTTTTCGCGACCGTCGCGGCAGGGGCGGGTTGCACGTCGAGGGCACCGCGAGCGCGAATGGCTTCGGCGTATAACTCGGTATCTGCCGATGACTCGCGCGAATGACTATCAATATTTAGAAGGGGCTTCCCGAAGGTTCGCAGCGTAACGACCAACGCGGGGCCGGTTTCAACCGTGCCGCCGGGTTGCAGAATTTCGGCGTCCTGCCAAAGAAAGATGTCGGCGTCGAGATACTTTTGGCCTTTGTAATCGACCGTGCGAAACCAAATGACGGCGTCGCGGCTGGTTAGGCGGTATTCACCCATGCGGCCGGAGAAGTTGCCGATGACCTGCACGACCTGTTCGTTGCTCGCGTTGCGCCATAGATAGGCGAACTTGCCGAACAACTCCAAATCAAAATCGGAAATGCCCGGCGGCAGCAGGGGCTGCACCGACTCGATGTCGTTGGCGGTTCCGGGTTGAGCGTTGAGGGCGGCGAGCGGACCAAAGGCCAGCCAACAGCCAGCGAGAAAGGCGGCAATCCGTTGTGTCCGCTGCATAATAAGCCCGCGCTGTTAGGAGGAGACGCATGCAATGCAGGTTCGGCGGAAGGCCCATCGCGCAAAACGAACGGCCCGCCGAATCGGCGCAGCACTGCGTTGAATTTCACAAGCTGAAGTCGGCGTGACGGCGATCCATCGCGACCTACAGCCGACCAGTTGAATCGGGTCGGATTATAAAATGGGGTAGGGGGCTGTCAAAAAAGAAAACGGCTACCCAGTTCGATTATCAATACTGAAATCGCACCGTCGAACGGGGCCTTTTGGCCGCGTCGGTCAATATTGCGCGAGCCGGTCGTGAATCGAGCGGCGAATCGCGATCGGGCGATGGCGCAAGAAACTCACAGGTGCGTCGATTCGTAGTAAAATTCGATGCGGACCTCGCGGCGCAATTTTTGCGCGACAGGTCACAGAATATCGTTTGTTTTTTGACTTAAACCGGCCCCTTACCACTCCGATAAGCCCTACGTGATTCCGGGACTCTGCGGATTGCCGCTTCGTCTCGCATCGCAGTTGAAAGGGGCCCAGCGAACGAAACACGCGGAGCCAATGAGTATGACGAACGCAAACTGCCCTGCACATCTTCGAGTACGCCCCACGCTGACCGTCATTCGGCGCTGTTGGCCGATGATCGCACTCGTCGCATTCGCCGTCGGATGTGGTCCGACGCATCTCGATCTGCGGCAAGTGATGCAGGCCGAGACCGACTATCGCAATCAGAATTACGACGCAGCCCACGACAAGCTGGATAAATTCCTGCGGAGCTACCCGAACGATAAAGCATCGGCCGAGGCGTATTGCCTGCGGGCATTGTGCCGCGTGCAGATGTCGAAGAAGCATCTGGCCGAAAACGACGCGCGCCAATGCGTGAAGCTTGCGACCGATCGCGACTTGCGTGCCAACGCTCATGCCACGCTCGCGACGCTGCTTTACGAATCGGGCAAGACCAACGAAGCCATCGAACACTACGAAGCGGCGCTCGAGACGCTGCCGGAGAAGCCGCCGGCCGACTTGCTGCATTACCGCTACGGCCTCTGTCTGCAACGGGCCGGTCGCTGGCAGGATGCGCGGCTCGAATTTGCGTCAGTCTATCAGCGCTACCCCTCAAGCGAGTTGGCCGCACACGCCAAGCGCTTGTACGAGTGGCCGCACAACGCTTACTCGATTCAGGCCGGTGCCTTTCGCGACAGCGGCTCGGCGTCGGAACTCAACCAACGACTCAAACGAAGCGCCCTACCCAGCCGCGTGGAACGCACATCGCGTCAGGGTGAGCGCTTGTACAACGTGTACGTCGGAAAGTACCCGCAATACGACACGGCCGAACGGATGCTAGGCACCGTCCGACGCGTGGTCTCGGATGCGTTTGTGGTACCGAAGTAAGAACGACTCTTCATCCCAAGGATGTATGCAATGCTGAACGGATTCGGCACACGGCAAATTGGATTGGCAGGGTGTTTCGCGGTTGGGCTCTTGAGCCTGGCCGGTGGCTGCGGGCGCGGAGATCATGAGATTCCCGACGCCGCCGAGCCGCGCCCGTCGACGTTGTATCAACCGTTCGATCCTCGGCAGTCATTGCCCGAGCAAAAGCTGAATCGGCCGCCGTATCGGCTAACGCCGGGCGACGTGGTCGAAATCATCTATCAGGTCAAGAATGAGGTGACCGACAAGGATTACGTTCTCAAAATCGAGGACAAGATCAAGGTCGCCTTCCCCTACCAGGAAAAGTTCAATCAGGAACTGGCAGTGAGCGGCGACGGCAACATTCGCTGTTTGCTCGTCGGTCGCATTCGCGTGGCTGGTAAGACGGCGGAAGAAGTCGAGCAGGAACTGCTGCGCCGCTACGCCGAGCATATTAAAGATCCCGAACTGACGGTGGTCGTCGAAGCCGCCAACGTGAAGATCGAAGAGCTTAAGCGCGCCATTACGACGGCCCCTCGCGGTCAGTCGCGTTTGGTTCCCATCAAGCCCGACGGCACCATCGACTTGCCTTACATCGGAGAAGCTCACGTCTCGGGTCTGACGGTCAATCAAGCCAAGCACATGCTCGACACGCGTTACGTTGAAGAAGACTTGCAAGAAGTCGAAGTCACGGTGCAGACGCTCAAGTTCGCTCCGCGCCGCATCTACGTGCACGGCGAAGTGTTGACCAACGGTATGTTGAACGCCGACGCGCCGATCACGCTGATGCAAGCCCTCGCGACGATGGGCGGCGTGAATACGCGTGCCGAGAAGTCGAAGATTCTGTTGGTGCGTCGCAAGCACGTGCCGATTCCGGAAGCCATCGTGTTCGACATGACCAAGTTCCTCGAACCGCGCAAGCCGGGGCCGGAAGGTGCCGAAGCCGACGGCAGCATCTATCGCTACGACCCGTATTTGGCGGACGGCGATTTGATCTACGTGCCGCCGACATGGCTGGCGCAGTCGAACGACTGGATCGATCAGGTGTTCACCCGCGGTATTCGCGCCATCTTCCCGTACAGCGGTTATGTCGGCGTGAACTTCGGATACGACATCCGCAACGCACCGCAGACGATCAAGACGGACAGCGTCGGCGCACCGCAGGTCAATACGAACTTCGGGCCGTAAGGCTTGGGTGAACGCAAGATTTAGCCCCCGGCGAACCTTAACCTCCGGCCAATGGCCGGGGGGTAATTGAGACAACGAAGACGGCTTGCTTACGAAGGGCCGCTAGCAACGCGAAAGTAAACGACACACTTCCCACGGATTGGGTGACCAGCGATGAACGACGCGTATCAGGGACGATCATTACGAGAAATTGCCCGCATCCTTTTTCAACACTGGGTGTTGATGTTCGTGATCGTGGCTTCGGCGACGGTCGGAACCTGGGCTTACTGTCAATTCGTGGCTAAGAAGACCTACCGCAGCGAACTTTCGCTCATCTTCAAACGCCCCGAAGACCGCAACCCGCTGATCACCGAAGAGGGCGAGCGCTCGTTGGAAGTCTTTGTAAAGGCACAACAGCAGATCATCATGTCCGATTTGGTGTTGGCCCGCGCGATGGTCATCAGCGAAGACGACGCACTGCGCGATCAATGGTATCGCTTGCGCAAGCAGCAAGATGCCGAACGTCGCGGTCGGGCAGCGGGCTCGGGTATCGAGCACGATGTAGAAGCGTTCCTCAACGAAGGACCGGTCGCCGACAAAGTCGAACAACTATTAACGCAACGACAGACTGACTTCCGCGAGTTCCGCGAATCGGTCGAACTCGAAACGCCCGGCGGCGAACAGGTCGCGATGACCGAAACGTTTACGTTGAAGGTCGATCGACCCGGCAAGGGCGGTCAGGTGGCACGCTTCGCCGCGGATATCGTGGCCGACATGTACGTGCAGCGCTTTAGCGAATTGCAGCAGGATTTGGCCGGGCCAGCCGTGGAAGTACTCAAGAGCGTTATCGACGACTACAAGCGCAGTGTCGAAGAGGCACGCGGCGGTTACTCCGAATTTGTGAAAGCCAACGCCGGCGATATCGGCGTACTCGAACAGTTATTGAAGAGCGGCAGCGAGCACGGCGTGCAGCGCTGGCTCAGCAAGATTCGCGATAACGACGCCGAACTGCGGCTCAAGTGGGCACGCGATAAGTCGGTGCACGAAGTCTTGATGGACGTGCTGCCGGCAGAAGCCTTCGATCCGGGTGGCGTCGAGCAACTGGGCCTGCCCGAGATGGAAGCGATTTTGGCGGGTGTGCCTGCCGAGTTTATCGAAGCCAATACGGCGATCGTCGAAGGAACCAAGCACCTCGCGAAGCTGCGAGCTCGCAAGGCCAAGCTCGATTCGCAATTCCACGAAACCAGCCGCGATGTGCAGTACGTCGCCGACGAAATTCTGGAAAGCACGCGCGACTTGCTTCGCGGTGTCGTGGCACAGGCCTCCAGCCTCGGCGCAACCGTGGCCGCGTTGGATAAACAAATCCAGGCCAATCGCGAGTTGATCGCTTCGACGTCGCAACAGCAAGACGAAATTCATCGCAAGCTGGCACAGTATTCCCAGCTTAAGAAAGAGTTCGACACGGCACAGGAACACTTGGCCAAGCTCGAACGCGAACAGCAAGAAGCGCGGGCCAATCAGTATCGCGCCCAGCATGCCGTTTCGATCAGCAAGCTCAGCGCCGCATCGACGCCCGACCCGGCACGACCCGTTTCGCCCAAGCCGTTGCTTTTCACGATTGCCGCGTTCTTGGCGTCGTCGTTGATTGCCGTGGCATTGGCGTTCTTCCTCGATCACTTCGACCACACGTTACGGTCGAGTGTCGAAGCCGAACGGTATCTCGGTTTGCCGGTGCTGGGTTCGGTGAAGAAGCACGGTCGTGGTGGTTTGCTGGTTCCCGTTTAGCCGCGGAAAACGGTGCATCCCTAGATGCACCAATTTGCAAGGCCGAACGCAATTGCCAACGACGACTGACCGATAAGCAGAGTAGAGCAACACGCCATTAGGTAAGTTGATATTGGAGTGACACCGTGTCCGATCCACACAACGACATACGCCCCGACATGCACGAGCAGGACGACGAAGCGTTTGGTCCGGCCGAGCCGAGCCATGTTTGGCCGCCGCCCAACGATCCGAATGATGTAAGTGCGTCGTTGCCTGCCGGTGGCGGCGGTGTCACGGGTAAGCCCGCCGAATTCGGCTGGATGGAAGACACGAGCGAGCTGGACGACACCTTCAAACAGGTGCGCAGCCTCGAAGAAGCAGCCCGTAAACAAGACGACGCCGCGCCCAAGCGCGATGTGAAGTCAAACGTGAGCGCGCAAATGAACAGCCCTTATACCGAACCCGGCTCGTCGCCGGTGCTCGATCTGGTAACCGACACGGCAGCCGACGACTCCGTCACCGTCTCCGACGAAACGGAAACGTCGCTCGATGTAACGGCGACCGAACCGTCGTCGAACAAATCGACATTCAAAGGTGCCAAGCCGACACAGTATCGCTTGCGCAGTGCCGCCGAAGGCGAACTGTCGCAGTTGTGGACCAACGTCTTTTTCTCCGGCGACCGCACGCCTCCCAAGGCCGTGGCCGTCACAGCCGTGAAGCAGGGCGATGGTGCCTCTCAGATTGCCGCGTCGCTCGCACTACTCGGTGCCGATGCCAATCCGGAACTGGAAATCGCGTTGGTCGACGTGAATCTGCGTCGCCCTCAGATCGCGGAAGTGTTGAACCTCAAGGATCGACCTGGTCTTTCAGAAGTCATTGCCGGTGAATGCACCGTCAAAGATGCGATGCAAACGATTCCGTTGCCGCACGGCGCAACGCTGCACGTGTTAACGGCCGGCGCTACGCCGAAGCATGCGATGAGCTTGCTCAAGAGCCGTCAACTCAAGTCGCTCATCGGTCAGTTACGCAATCGCTTCGACCATACGATCATCGATGTTGCCAATGCCAATCGGCATGCGGATGCACAGATCGTGGGTGCCCATACCGACGGCGTGCTGTTGGTAACGGCTGCCGGTTCGACGCCGCGCGAAACGATTGCGGACACGAAGAAGCGTTTGCAAATCAGCGGCGCGCGATGTTTGGGCTTGGTGATGAATCAACGCTCCGACCCGATCCCGGCGTTGTTGTACAACATGACGTAAGCGAATCATTCGCGGATTGGCCGTTGGCTAAAGGCTAGCCGCTTCCGTTTTCGTGGATTAGCCCCCGGCCATTGGCCGAGGGCTAAGTGAATTTCACGCTCGCCTCAGATCTTAAGCATTCGAATGATTATCCAAAGCCCTCGACAATCTGCATGGCCCATCACGTTGCTGGTTGTCATGCTGATCGGCGGGTTGTTTGGTTTCGCGCAGATGGCGGGGCAATCGGCCGAAATTCTGCTGGCCGGTTGGATTGGCGTTGCGCTGATCGTCTCATTTATTTGGTATGCGCATAGCGGCGACTTGCTCGTTGCTTGTGGCCTGTGGTTGATCACGCTGATGATCTTTCACGAAGAGTTCTGGCGCGCCCAAGTGCCGGGGTTCTTTGCCGTCAGTATTTCCCGGTTGGGCTTGGCGGCGTTGGGCGCGTTGTTCGTTGCGATGATGGCATTCGGCCGATTCCGCTTGCGCTGGCCCAAGACGATTCTCGTGCCATTCGTATTGCTGGCCGCGTACTTTACGCTGTCGGCCTTTCTCTCCGGCTTTGAATCGCGCTCCATCATCACAGTTCACTACCGACTGATCGGTGGATATCTGTTCCCGCTCGCGTCGTTCGTGATCGTGTTACACGCGTTTCGCCACGAGGCGGATTTCCGACGCGTGTCGATCTTTTTCGCGCTTATTGCAATCTATTTGGTATTCACCGGCTGGTGCGAACAGTTCGGCGTGACGGCGCTTATCTGGCCGCGCTTTATCAGCGACCCGTCGGTCGGTATTCACTGGACGCGTGTCCGTGGACCGTTCGTCTCGTCACCGGCATTGGGCTTGGCGCTGATCTTTTGCTTCTTTAGCAATTTGGTACTGGCGCGAAACACCGTTTGGATGCGTTGGCCGCTATTGGCGCTCAACGCGTTGATGCTGCCCGTCTTGTTTTGGACGCGTACGCGATCGGTGTGGTTATCGTTCGCCGTGTGCCTGCTCGTTTGGGTGGCATACTCGCGCCAGCGCATGAGCCGCGTTGTCATGATCTCGGGTTTAACGGCGGGCGTGTTGCTCATCGCCGTCATCAACATGAACAACTTTTTGGGGGATGACCGGGCGAAGGGTGGTTTGACCGACGTCGAGCCGATCACGCTGCGTATCGGTTTGGCCCGCATGAGTTGGGAACTCGTCAAAGATCACCCGCTATTCGGCGTGGGCTTTGGCCACTTCCGCGACGTCGCCCCGAGCGTGGCGCGCGACCCGTCCAGCCCATACTACGCGTTTGGTACGACGGCGCTCGAACACAATAACCTGTTGAGTATCGTTTCCGAATCCGGCTTCATCGGCCTGACGCTTTATCTTGTGCTGATGATCGCGCTTTTGCGATACAGCATCCGCTTGTTCAAAAAGCTGCCGCCCGGTGGTCGCGGGTTTATTAACCGCGACTTGCTCGTGTTGTATTGGATTCTCTTCGCCGCCTACGTGGTGGACGGTACCTTCCGCGAAACCAGCGATAACCCCTTTGCCAACTGTCTGTTCTTCGGCCTCAGCGCCATTCCCGTGGCGCTCGACATGATGCTCGGCCCCGGCCTGCTGCATGCGCGCCGTGGTTTCGCAACCATCGACGCCCACGCCGCACCGATGCCAGTGGCCGACGACGATTCCTATTCCTGGCCCGGCGACGAGCCCCAAACCGACGACAACTTCGATACGTACGGCGGTTAGAATGCCGACCGTCATGCCCGCCGACGACCCGCAGATCGACGACGCACCACCCACGCTCGAATACGCGCGGGTCGATCCAACTGTGCGCAAAAAGCTCTTTCAAAGTCGCAGCCTGACGCAATCGACTGGTAGCTATCTGATCGCGCAAGGCGTGGTGCGCGTGTTGAATTTCGCCCGCATCATTTTGCTCACGCGCATCATGGTGCAGCAACAGTTCGGCTTGTTGTACACAATCCTGCTCGTCTCGAATGTGCTCACACCGCTTTGTAGCCTCGGGCTCAACGAAGCGATTGCACGCTACGTTCCGCAATACGAACATCTGGGTTCGTTGACGCGTTTTGCGCGGCAGTCGATGCAACTATTGGCGGGCATCACCATCGTGACAGTTGCGGCGTTCGTGTGGTTTGCACCATTGCTAGGGGAGTTCCTCTTCTTGCAAATCGGCGGCGACGCATCGTTCGCGGCAGAGCTACCCGCGATTGCCCGACTAACAGGCATCATCGTCGCGATGCTGGTCATGTTTTTCTTCGTGATGGCGCTGCTGAAAGGCCTGCGCATGTTCGTGGCGCTGGCTTGGTTGGAGCTGTCGCACAGCATCTTGTTCTTCCTCGGCTGTTTGATCGTTTACTTCACCGGTCAATTGAGCGCGTTTACGCTGGCGGCGCTGTACGCCACATCATTGGCATTGCCCAACGCGTGGTTCGGCCTGCGCTTGGTGTCGGTCGTCCGCGAGCTTCCCAGTCAGGACGGCGAAAGCGAAACGAGTCGACTCGAACGCAAGCTGTTGGCCTACAGCATCTGGACCATGCTGGCGGGCGTAACGTGGCAGGTGCTCCTTTGGTTCCCGTCGTGGCACCTGAACAAGATGGAAGGGCAGCAAGCCGTCGCCGTGTTCGGTGCCGCACGACAGATCGGTAACCTCATTTTGGTCGGAGCCATCGCGCTGTCGACGCTCGTCATGGCGACTGTCACGCGTACGTGGGAAGCGCACGGTCGCGAACATGCCGAGCGACAGTTGTCGCTGGCGTTTCGGGTGGTCGGCGTTGGGCTCGTCATTTTGTGTGCGGCCCTGTCGTTTGCGCGCGACGTTGTGATGATGCCGTTCGGGCAGAACTATGCTGCCGGTGCCGCCGTGTTACCGTTGCATTTGTTGTTTTTTATCTTCACCGGCTTTTTGGCGTTTATCCCCGCGCACTTTCATTTACGCGAACGCACGCGATTGATGCTATGGCCGTGGCTTGTCGGCTTTGTGGTGAACTTACTGCTGGCCAGTTGGTGGCTCGACCCGAATTACGCACCATTCCGCGACGGTGTGGTGTATGCAGCGATCGATAAGGTGCTTGCAACGATCTTCGCCGCGGGCATAGCTGGCTTGGATGGTCAGAACGCTGCCGCGTGGGCCGGTGCGCTCGGCATGGGGTGTGCCGTATTGTTTTGCGTCTTGTTGGTTCGGCGCGAGGGCGTGCACATCGATCGCGGCAGCGTGGTGGTGTTGGTCTCGTCGTTCCTCGTTGCCGGTGGGCCGATTCTGCTACCGTTGGGCACCGCGATATTGCTGTTTTTGCTTTTCACAACCGAGTGGGTCTTGAATCGCGCGGAACGACAACAGGTTCTGCGTTATATTTACGCGGTGCCTCGGCAGTTGCCGTTCTTGAAACGTAGGAGTTAAGACTGCGGCCTCATGGATGATCGCCCCGTCAGTTCGTTACCCACCGACATGCCGAGTTTGGCAGTCGCCATCTGCACCAAGGATCGCATCGCGTCGTTGTGTAAGACGATCGAGTCGGTCTGGGAGCAGTCGCACCTTCCGCAAGAATTGATCGTGATCGACGACGGCACCATGCCGGATGAGGTGTGGGAAGATATCGCATTCGGCTGCCAGGATCGCGGCATCGTTTGGAAATATGAGAAGAAGGATTTGCCGGGGCTGACGCGCTCGCGCAATTGGGCGGCAGAGATCGCCGATAGTGACGTCATTCTGTTTTTAGATGACGACGTCACGTGCGATGCAAATGCGCTGGCGGAAATGGTGCGGTTGTTTGTCGATCCGAGCGTCGGTGGTGTAACGGCGAACTTACTGGAACCCAAGCTGGATACGCCGGGCGGTCGTCGTTATGCGCAATGGTGCAACTGGGCGCGCTGGTGGGCCTTGCATCCGCGGGTTAAGCCGACGACGTCGAAGCCCAAGGTGATAAGCGATTCAAGCGTTGCGGCTAAGGCCAAATGGATGTCGGGTGCGGCCATGGCTTATCGGCGCGAGCTGGTGTTAACGCATCGCTTTGATGAAGCATTGGCCGAATATGCGTTGGGCGAAGATCGCGAGTTTGGCTATCGCCTTGCGCCGCATACCTGGTTACTCGAAGCGCGGCTCGCCAAAATCACGCATCGTCGTGAGACCACCGGTCGCGCCAATCCGCGCCGGCTCGGTTACATGACGAGTTTCAACTACCTGTACATCCTCAATAAGACGTGCAACCTGCGCGGTTGGCGGCGCGCTGAGCCTTATTACTCCCTGATAGTCTTGGCCGCGCGCTTGTTGTTGGGCATGGTGCGCGATCAACGGGCCGAACGATTCGCAGAACTGCGCGGCATGATGTCTGGTGCTGTAGCGTGGTTGAACTCCGACGTTCGCGCACAATTGAAGTCCGCGCGCACCTCGGATGTCCCCCACCCCCAGAGGGGGCGGGGCACCCAAACGGCGTTACCGGGCTCGTCTGTCTCCGACTTCATCAACACACCGGGTGCCCCTGCCCTTCTAGGGCTGGGGGACACTCTCCCTCATGATTCGAATCGCTTCGATACACCGACATCGAACATCGATCCGTCGGGTGCCCCTGCCCCTCTGGGGCTGGGGGACCATCTCACGCCCGGATTAACACGCGCCCTCTTCGTCACCAACCGCCTCGAACCCGGTGGTGCCGAGCGCATGTTGATCGACCTCGCCCGCCATCTTCCCGCGCACTGCGTCACGCCGAGTATCGCCTGTTTACAAGACGCCGGTCCGTTGGCAACTCAAGCACGCGAAATGGGCATCACCGTCCACGAGCACCTACTCAAATTCAAATACGACTTCGCTGCCGCATGGCGTTTGGCACGATTGATCCGCGAGCAACAAATCGACGTCTGCGTCGTCGCGCACAGCGGTGGTGATCGCATGTTTTGGACGACCCTTGCAGCACGCCTCGGGCGCCGACCCGTCGTCGTCTGGTCGCATTGGTACCCGACCGACGAACAGCGTCATCTCGAACGACCGAACCGCGTTTTGATGCATTGGGTCGATCAAATCATCGCGCTGGGCTCGGCGCATCGGCAGGCGTGGATCAATGTGGAAAATGCACCAGCCGCTAAAGTGTCGGTCGTACACAACGGCATCGATCTAACGCGGTTTGAAGACCTACCGCCGCGCGAAAGCGTGCGTGCGGAGTTAGGCTTGGAAGAGAACGACTTCGCCGTTGCGCTCGTGGCCAACCTGCGTCCGGAAAAGCGCCACGACGTGTTTATTAGCGCCGCGAAATTGCTCGCGAGCGAAGACGATCGTTATCGGTTTTTGATCGTCGGTGGTGGTCCATCCGAATCGGACTTGCGCCGTGCCGTCGAAGCCGCGGGCTTAGCCGAGCGCACGCTCACGATGTTGGGACCGAGAAGCGATATACCGCAATTGCTTTCCGGTCTCGATGCATGCTGTTTATGTAGCGATATTGAATGCTTTAGCGTAGTCATGTTGGAGGCGGCGGCGGCGGGGTGCCCGTTTATCGGCCCGGCCGTCGGCAGTATGACCGAGTTTCTGACCCATCAACAAACTGGGCTCGCGATTAAACCAGCGAACCCCACCTCATTAGCCGATGCTGTTCGGACATTGGCGGCGGATGTTGCGCTTCGGCAGAAAATCGTCGCGAATGCCAAGACGCGCGTGCGTGAAGGTTTCGCGCTTGATGCTGTGGCAAGTCGCTTTGCGTTGCTGCTGCATGCCGAAGCCGATCGAACGCGCACGAGCGCGAGCCGCCGCATCGCGACCGATATCGGTCGCCATTGGCAGCACGGGCTCGACAGCATCCGGACGGCCGACAGCCGCACGGTCCGCTGAATAGTACGCTTAACGTGGGCGCGAAAGCGGCCCGCGCGGTTATCAGTCGCGTTTGACCACAGCGTCGCGCGACGATGAGCCAGCATGCGCGTGGTGGGAAGCACGCGTCGATCAGTAGGGGGCCGCTACGGCACGACCCATGCCGAGGCGGATGAGGAAGGAAGTCATGCCAGTCATCGCTCACAACACCGATGCCGGCGGCGCGCGACCGATTCGCGTGTTGCATTTGGTATCCACTTTCGCCGTCAAGACCGACACGAAATGGTTGTTGCAACTGCTGCGCCGTCAGGATCGGGACCGATTCGAGACGGCCATCGCATGTTTTTATGAAGGCGGACCGATGCGCGAGCGCTTCGAGCGCATCGGCGTGCGAACGTTCAATCTCAATGTGCCGTTAACGATCGATCCGCGCGGCGTGACGCGCGCGGCTGCACTGATTAACAAGTGGCAACCTTCGATCGTTCATACCCATTTGCTACGCGCCGACCTGTTGGGCGGGTTGGCCGCGCGACTCATGAAAGTCGACGCCATCGTGAGCAACGCCTACGCCATTGGCGCGTTTCGTCGTGCGAAGAAGCGCATGCTCGACCCGACGCTCGATGCTTGTTGCGCGCGGTTACCGGCACAAGTCATCGCTGTGAGCAATGCCGTAAAGACAGATTGCGTCGAACGGCTCGGCATCCCAGCCGAACGCGTGCACGTGATTCATACCGGCATCGAGCCGGTGGCAGCCCACGACTTCGAACAAGACGCCGCCCAATTCCGCGCGCGATGCAACGCACATCCGGAAATTCCACTGATCGTGACCGTCGCGCGGTTGAGCTATGAAAAAGGCATCAACACACTGCTCGATGCCGCAGCGCAGCTCGATCAACGCGGGCTCGATTTTCGATTGGCGTTGGTGGGTGATGGGCCGTTGCGTGCCGAGTTGGAAGAACGCGCCTACGAGCTGGGCATTGCTGGCAAGGTGTATTTCTGCGGCTTTAACGAAAACGTGTGGCCGGCGCTGACGGCCGCCGACGTGTGTTGCATACCGTCGGAATCGGAAGGCTTTCCAAACGTGATGCTCGAAGCCATGTCGGTCGGTAAGGCGATCGTGGCGACGCGCGCGGGCGGCATGACCGACGCGCTGGAGCAACAAAACAATGCGATGTTAGCCAACGTCGGCGACGTCGAAGGGTTGGCCACGGCGCTGGAGCGCGTGGCGACGGATCGCGAATTGGCGTTTCGATTGGGTAAGGCAGCGCGCAGCACGTTGCTGCGGCGCTTTCACGTACGCGACGTGGCCATGCGCTACGAGTCGCTCTACGAAGATCTGCTTGCCAAGGGGAGGGCGGTGCATGCCGGCGCTATCGTCGGAACATAAACTGCCACCCATCGTTGAGGTGATGGGATTGCCGGTGCGCAGCTTGCTCGTCGATGAATTGATCGAGCTGGTGGTAACCCGTGCGCGCAACGGTCAGCGTACGCGCATCGGTTATTGCAACGCACACACGACTAATTTGGCGTTGGATGACGAGCAACTCAACGCCGACTTGGCCGCGATGGATATTCTCTACGCCGACGGCGCGGCCATCGTGTGGGCCAGTCAGTTGGGCGAGCACACGCTACCCGAACGCATGACAGCCGCCGGTTTCTTCAACAGCTTTATCGAAAGAGCGGCGGCCGCGCAATTGAAATTTTTCTTAATCGGCGGCGAAGCAGGTATCGCCGAAACTGCGGCGATCAGCATGCAGGCAGTGGACAGCGGCGTTCGCATCGTCGGCACGCAGCATGGTTTTTTCGACGAGTCAGATGCCGCTTGCGTGGTTGAAACGATTAACGACGTGAACCCAGATGTCGTGCTCGTTGGCCTATCGACACCGCGACAGGAACGCTGGGTGCAACAAAACGCCGATCAGTTGCACGCGCCGGTGCTGTGGTGTGTCGGTGCCTTGTTCGATTACTTCGCCGGTCGCGAACAACGCGGGCCGTCTTGGTTATGCGATCACGGTGGCGAATGGTTGTATCGCCTGTGGGAAGACCCGGCGGGCAAATGGAAACGCTACTTGCTTGGTAACCCGCTGTTTGTCGGCCGCGCCGCCAAGTGGGGTTGGGAACGCCGTCGACATAAGCACGAATCCAATAACAACGTAACGAACGCGCCGGGAGGTGATGCATGACGCAACTGACCTCCATTTTACCAACGACTGTTAGTGCACCGCAGCAAGTGCCCCTGCAGGTTTCGCAACCGCGCCAGCGCGATCACTTCCGCCAACGCCGTTCGTATATGGTGATGACGCGCGCGATCGACGTTACGGTCGCCGTGATGGTGTTACTGTTGACGTCGCCGCTGTTATTGCTGTCGGCATTGCTGATCAAATTGACGTCGCGCGGGCCCGTGTTGTTCAAACAGCAACGCGCCGGTTTCGCCGGCGACCCGTTCGAGATGTACAAGTTGCGCACGATGTATAACGGCGCCGACGACGACAAAGGCCTTTACCTCGCGCGCAACGAACGCAAGGATGGGCCGTGTTTCAAAATGCGCAACGATCCGCGCGTCACGCGCGTGGGCCGCATTCTGCGCAAGCTCAGCATCGATGAATTGCCGCAGTTGATCAACGTGTTACGCGGTGAGATGGCCCTTGTCGGGCCGCGACCATTGCCGCTGAATGAAGCCAAGACCGACACGCTGCAGCAGCGGTTGCGTATGTCGGTGAAACCGGGGCTAACGTGTCTGTGGCAGGTTAGCGGTCGCACGGAAATCCCATATGAAGAATGGCTCGCGCTCGATATTTGGTACATTCGCAATCAATCATTGCGATTGGATTTCGAGATTCTGCTGCGGACGATTCCGGCGGTGCTGTCGACGCGCGGGGCGTATTAGAGCAATCTCACTCCACACGTAGCGTGTATCCGCAATGTCGGAAGCAGTTGCGGGCGTCGTTTGCGGTGATCTTATCGAGTACGGATTGCATCGTGTTCCAAAGTGCGTCGCGCGTGCGATGA